>OGFU01000175.1_pt1 | contig 38217 bp, 37 predicted proteins | sample 1571061 | NCBI WGS metagenome assembly OGFU01 (sample SAMEA2582063, study PRJEB24529) | metagenome | biome: Human gut stool | place: China | collected 2011 | reverse complement strand
TGTTTTGACTCCAAGGTAACGGACAACTCAGCCGCTTATTTGGACTCCTGGATTGGTGCACTCCGGAAAGAACCGAAATTCATTGTCTCCGTCATGGCGGACGTGAACAAGGCTTCGGACCTGATTCTCGACCATGTGGACAGGCAGCGTCTGGCTCTCGGCGAACAGCCGTACCTTGCCAAGAACGACCCTTTCACTCCGCTGGACGCCGAAGAGGAAGTCCCGTTCAAGAATGCCGCCATCGTGAAGACCCGCTCCGGCGACTATGCTATCCGCGCCTCTTACGACGGGGTGGAACTGGGATTGAAGAAGGTGTCGAAAGATACCGCCAAGACTTACTTCCAGCTTACGGACCTGAAGGACAAGACGGCTTTCCTGACCATGACGGCGCATAAGACCTACGAACCGGAGCTGGCGGTCATGCGGAGGACGCAAAAGACAAGCGTAGGATTGGGATTATAAGTAGAACAAGTATCAGAATAAATCGGATTGCTTATGACGGATTACAAGGTAAACTTCAAGGAACTGAAATCGCGTGTGGGAGTGGATGATGTCGCATACGCATTGGGCTACCGGCTGGACCGGAAAGCCGGTGTTGGACGCTATATCGAGCTGGTGCTTGGCGAGGATGGCAACAGGCGTGATACGATTGTCGTCAGCCATCCGCATGACAAGGCGGCACAGACCTTTTTCCGCAGGAACGGCTCCAAGGGCGATGTGGTCACGTTAATCCGGGAAAATCTCAATTCCTTTCTGGTATCGGGCAAGGACGATTGGCAGAAGATCGCCAAGGTCATGGCGCGCTTTGCCAATATGCCTGAGCCTGAATACCGGGAAGACCTTGAATACTTGAAGTCAGTCAAGCCGGACGCCGTCTTTGACGAGTCGAGGTACGAGGTCAAACCGATAGCGGAGGACAAAGTGCCGGGATTCTTCTCCCTGCGCGGCATCTCGGATGAGATGGTCAGGGAACTGGCTCCCTTCCTTGTCTTGATACGCGACCGAAGAAACGGGAAGTTTGACGGCTACAACATCGGTTTTCCCTATACGGACGAGCATGGCGACAAGGTGAAAGGCTATGAGATACGGGGACACGGCAGCTACAAGTCCAAGGCGGCGGGCACGGACTCTTCCGCTTCTGCATGGGTGGCTGACCTATCGGGCGGCAATCGTGAGGCGGTCAGAAACGTGTTCTTCTGCGAGTCGGCTCTTGACGCGATGGCTTTCTACCAGATGAACAAACTCCGGCTGAACCGAGATGCCGCATTGGTCTCCCTTGGAGGCACATTTTCGGACAGGCAGATAACCGGTGTCATGGCACGTTTCCCGAACGCCCGTGCATTCGACTGTTTTGACAACGACTTGGCAGGGCGCATTTACGGATTGCGCATGATGGCTTTACTGGAAGGAATTCCGCTGAAGATAAGCAAAACGGAGAACGGTCTTCGGGTGGAAGCCAAGGGCAAATCCTTTGACTTGAACCCGGAACGCTCTTTGCCTGCACAGGTCAGCGAGCACTTAGGCATCCGGTATAGGATGGGACAATGGCTGCCTCCCAAGGCGTTCAAGGACTGGAACGACTGCCTGATGAACAAGCCGATGGAACCGATGGTTTCTCCCAACAAGCAAGACCGTGAACAGAATCTGACCGGGCGCAGAAACGCAGGTCTCAAAATTTAAGGAATGATGAAATCAAGAACAATTCAATGGAAATGGGTGGTACTGGGTTTAATCGGATGCTTGTTGTCCGGCAACCCGGTCTTTGCCCAACAGACAGACCCGACCTTGACGGCGGCTGTCCTTGCCCAGACCGCAGAGCTGAAAAGCATCCACAAGAAGCGTAAAAAGACACAGGAGCAGATCATTGCCGCAGAAGCGGCGGTAACTGTAGCTCTTGACCGTGTACACAGTGTAGAGAACAAGATGCTGGAGTACCTTTCCAATGCCCAAGGCGCGATGCAGAACCTGTATCAAATCAAACGTGCAGGGGAACTGGTAGCGAAGGAAATCCCTCAGAACTGCAACCTGCTCCGGAAATCCATCGGCGGCAACCTCAAAGGGACTGCCATTGCCGCCATCGTTTCGGATGAGCTGACGGATGCCGCCACGCAGATGGCGGCTCTCTATCCGTTCATGAAGCAGCTGGTAACTTCGGGCAGCTATGACGTAGCCGGTGCTGACGGAAAGGACGAGAAGCACAAGGTGAACCTGTTGAACTCTTCGGAGCGTTACTACATCGCCAATGAGGTGGTAACCCGTTTGGAAACCATCAACACCGACCTCTTCCTGCTGGCATGGCAGGTACGCACATTGTCTTGGAACGACCTCTGGTTTTCCCTTGACCCAGAGGGATGGGCAAACGTGATGTCCGGCAAGAACATCATTGGGGGAATCGTGGCGGAATGGAAACAGGGCTACTTGCTGAAATGGTAAACTTTCCAACTTGTAACATTCTCATCTAATCACATAATTGTATAATCACATAGTAATAAAGTAATATCGTAATATGGAAACAGAAAAGAAAATCATAGGTCGCTGCCCCTTTTGTGGCGGCAACGTGGTGAAGACCTGCAAGGGTTATCGCTGCGAGCACAACTTGGGTGAACAGCCTTCCTGCGTGTTGAACATCAACGGCATTATCGGCAACCGCAAGATGAATGACGAGGAGATTGCCGAATTGTTGGAAAAGCGTTGCATCCTTTTGGACGGTTTTGCTACCAAAGAGGGTAAGACTTTCCCTACAGTGTTGGAGCTGGCGGATGACGGCAATATCCTGATGCAGTCGGTCATTGGCAAGTGTCCGCATTGCGGTGGGGACATCCGTGTGGGAAGCCGGGCGTTCAACTGCTCCAACTACAGCAATCAGGCTGCGCCTTGTTCCTTTGCTATCTGGCGCAACATCGGCGGGCCCCAGCTGACTCTGGCGGAAGCCAAGGAACTTTGCGAAAAGCATATCACTTCCAGCGAGTTGGAAATGTACCGTGATGACGGCTCAATCTACCGCAAGCGGCTCGGTGTCTCTCCCGACAAACTTCAAATCGTGAAGATATGAGACCGGGAATGAAGATAATTGTGATACTTGTCTCCATCGTCTTGTTTTGGAGCGGTGTGTTTTATTTCGTGAGTTGTTCCGACCAGCCGGAGAAGCGTGCCGTCAAGGTGGCGGAACTGGCACTGAAGGCTTCGGTGGACAATGCTGAATCGGTCAGGGTGAAGGGTATCAGCCAACCGGATTCGGTATTTGGCAGGGAATATGTGAGTATGGATGAAAAGATGTCGCTCTCCGTATTGATGATGAAAATCAATGAGAAGGTCATGAAGGAGACGAACGGACTGGAGGACTTCGACCCGGAAGACAAGGATATGGTGGAACTGATGGAACGTCAGATGACCACCATGTCGGTTCTCCGTTCCCTTGTAACGTTTAGTGTTCCTGATGACAAGGCTAAGAAGCCTTTCAACGGTTGGAAGGTCAAGATTGAGTTCGAGGCTGAAACGACCGGAGGCAAGTCTTACCGTTCTGAATACTGGTTCATCCTGGACAAGGATGCCCGTTGTGTGGTGAAGTCTTTTGAGATTCCGCTGATATAGCATTGCTTGATAGGTTTGTTCCAAATCTATTCTTTCCGTCCCGACAGCTGCGTTTCGTCCAGTTGCCGGGATTTTTCATTACTACTGTTCCTTTTTGGAATCCCTGTGCGCGAGCATGGGGATTTTCTCTGTCTATCCGGGCATCATCACGTTCCCGGCGGATTTTCCGATACAAAGGTACGGAGGGCGGTACAACGGCAAACGCCACTCTGCTTGTCTGCACGGAAAGCGTCCGGCAGCCTTCCGCAATTTGTGCCAAATTGGGCATTCCAACCGCTTTCCGCTTGCCACGTTTGCCTCCTGTCCCTTGTGCCCTCCGTGGAAAGGTATCGTAAAAATCTCCCGGAAGCGAGAAGCTGCAAGGCTTCAAACAAAAGGGAAAATAAAAACAATTTATTTACGCTTAAAGAGAGGAACATATGAAAGGAACAGAACAATTCAAGCAAACTATCAAGAACTATCTTGATAACCGGGCTGCGGAGGATGAACTCTTCCGTGCCAAGTACGAAACCACCACTCGCACCATTGATGATGTGGCAACATACATCTTCAACGAGGTACAGAAATCCGGCTGTTGTGGCTTTGCCGACGAGGAAATCTTTTCTATGGCGGTTCACGTAGTGGATGAGCCGACCTTGGAAATTGGCAAGCCGTTGAATGGTTCGGTTGTGGTCAACCACCACATAGAGTTGACGGACGAGGAAAAGGCGGAGCAGAAAACCATTGCCCTCAAACGCTATCAGGACGAGGAACTGCGCAAGTTGCAGGCACGGAACTCCAAGCCGAAAGCGGTCAGACCGAAAGAGAACAAGCAACCCGAATTATCACTTTTTGATTTCTAAGCCATGAAACCGAGAACGAAGTTTGAAAAAGCGGTGGCAGCCTCCAACGAGAGGCTGACCGCCATTAGCTCCAAAGTAATAGTATGGGCAGTAAAGAAGGTAGTGCCACATATAGCGTTCCGCACATCGGGACATAAATGTACCTGTGGCGATTGTGGAATGAAGTTTGACTATGAGGGAAAAGGCAAGTCTGTACGTTGTCCTCATTGCGGAAACCGCTTGCAGGTGAATGACACCTTGCAACGCAAGATGACGGAAACGACCTATTTCTCTTCCCTTGAAGTGGTGGACGGCTTGCAGGTGCAGCGTGTCTTTCTATTGAAAGTCGCTTATAGAAAGGGGGAAGCCATGAGAATGAATTATTGGGAGGTGTGCCGTATGTGGCTCAATTCCGAGGGCAAGTTGGCTGTAACGGCAAGGGCAAGAACATTGGGGCATTATATGGATAGTTTTAATTGGAGTTCACAAATAGACTTGAAACGGCTCTATGATGTGTATTGGGTCATTTCCGATACTTATGCCTATCCTCATTATCGTGTCCTTCCCGAACTGAGACGCAACGGCATGAAAGGCAAACTGCCCGATTGTCATCCGACAAGGTTGATGAACGCACTGCTGGCGGACAGCCGGATAGAAACCATGATGAAATCAAGGGATTTGCAAGCCGTGGGGTACTTTGTGCATCACTTATCGGATTTGGACAGATGTTGGCACTCTTACAAGATAGCTGCCCGAAACCACTATCAACCGTCTGACTATGGGATATGGTGTGATACTATTCGTTTATTGGAGCAATGCGGAAAGGACATACATAACACTAAATACATCTGCCCGCAGAACCTCAAAGCTGAGCACGATTATTGGCTGCACAAGAAAATGCGAGAGGACGAGAAGCGCAAGAATAAAGAGCAGATGCAACGAGCCAAACGGCAGGAAGCGAAGTTCTACAAGGAGAAGTCCTGCTACTTCGGCATAACCATTACTGATAATGACCTTGTGATTTCAGTGCTTGATACGTTGGAGGCTTTCCAAGCCGAGGGAAATGCCATGCACCACTGCGTATTCCAATGCGAATATTATGCCAAAGAGGAAAGCCTGATATTGTCCGCTCATGACAAGGAGGGAAACCGCATCGAAACGATTGAGTTTTCACTGACGGAGGGCAAGGTGATACAAAGCCGTGGGGTATGCAATAAGAATACAGAACACCATGACCGGATTATCCATTTGGTCAATGCCAATGCCCACCGCATTTTGGCTGCGAAACAGACAGCGTAAACTTTTATATATGTTCCTACTCCGACTTCCGCCGTGAGGCGTGGGTCGGAGTTTATGAAACAATTTGTATGATTATGAAATTTTGAGACAGATTTATCTTGCTTTGAATATTAGCAAAAAGAGGTACAGAATATGAGAATATCCAATGCAACTCGCAAAGGCAGAAGATTTGTCTTGATATTTGTTTAATAGTTGTTTAATGATTGTTTAATGATTGATTAACAATGAGATAAAAATATCTTTATTTGGAAATAAATAGGTAAACAAATCGCTTATTCAACAAGTAAAGGAGTATATTTGTTCGCAAGTAAACATTTCAAATAGTAAACTAATAACCCTATTTTATATGAAGAGAAAATGTATAACAATCGCCATCAGCAATCAGAAAGGAGGAGTAGGAAAAACGTCCTCTACTGCCTGTATCGGAGCGGCACTTGCCCTGCAAGGAAAACGTATATTGTTGGTTGACCTTGATGCGCAGCAGAACCTAACATTCACGCTGACGCAGAATGAAGACCCGGAGACAAGCATCTATGATGCGTTGGTAAAGGACAAGCCACTTCCCATTGTCCCCATTCGGAAAAATCTAGATTTGGTTCCGGCATCACTGGATTTGGCAAGAGCCGAGATAGACATGGCTACTATGATGGCAAGAGAGGGCATCCTCAAATCCCATTTGGACGGACAAAAGGAGAAGTACGACTACATCCTTATGGACTGTTCTCCTTCTCTCGGTATCGTAACAACCAATGCGCTGGTGGCAGCGGATAAGTTGTATATACCATTGACCGCCGAAGCTCTTCCTTTGAAAGGACTGACCATGTTGGATGATATTGTCAGCGAAGTCAAGCGAAGGGTAAATCCTAAGTTGGAATTGGGCGGTGTGTTCTTCACTCGGTTTAATAACCGCAAACTCAATAAGGAAGTTATGAATATGGTGAAGAACCGGTATAGAGATAAGGTGTTTCAGACGAAAATCCGAGAGAACATTGCCATTGCTGAAATGCCGTTATCCGGTCAGACCCTCTTTGAATATGACCCGAAGAGCAATGGTGCTGCTGACTATAAGACGCTCACAGAGGAAATAATCAGTCGGGAAGAAAATAGGTAAACTATGTTACTATATGACTTATTGCAAAGGTTATTTGTAGTATAGTAACCAAATCGGCAAGTAATAAAATCAGTAAATCAGAAACTCAACAAATAAACCAATAAATGTATGGCAAAGAAAAATTTAACCTTATTGATGGATGGTTTCATAGGCGAAGCCCAAACATCATCAGCCACTCAACAACAGTCTATACAAGGGAAATCTGTCGCTCAGGAAGAAAGTCAGGATGCTAAACCTCAGAACAACGAAGTGAACCATGTAAAGGAAACTTTATCAGTGGAAACAGAGACTACCGAACAGATGAAATCCAGACTGGAAGCCAAGCGCAAAGAAAATGTGGGTCGTCCTAAGAAGGGTGAAGCCGCCAAAATTGCGAAGAAGTCTCAAGAAGTTCGGGCTACCTTTATTGTGGATGCGGATTTACTTCGTAAAGTGAAGTACATTTCCCTTGTTGAAGGTTTGCTTTTAAAGGATGTAATTGCGGAAGCATTAAACGCTTACGTTAATAAATGGGAAGAGGTGAACCGAAAAATCAGGCTACCAAAGGTAAAGTAGGAATATGTAATCTGCAAGTTTTAGACCCTTAAGATAAAAAACTTGCAGATTTAGAAGGTTTCATAGACAATCAGAGTAATATTGATCTTAAATTGGATTAAATTACTCAAAATTAATTTTGTCACAAAATCTTTATCTTAGAGATAAAAAATCAGTTTTCAAAACAGTAAGTAACTCTGTTCTCCCAGATGTTTCTTGAATTATATTGAATAACTCATTGTCCAAATAAGCATATTTTATTTCCCTTTTCATTCTTCCCAATGAAGCTGTCTCTCCTGGTTTTACAAGTCTATCAATATCAGCCAAAGTATGAATGGGGTAAAAATGCCAAAATGGTTCCTTCTTCATATGCCAAAATGGAGTCCAAACAGTAGGTGGCGTAGAATCAACAAACACCTTCCAGTTATATTCAAACGCTGTGCAGATAGTGTTATCAAGCCTTATCCTATTATCTACAATATATCCACACCGAACAAGATCCATCACGCTAATTAACAAGATGGCCTTGTTCGGAAATTTCCGTCCATCTACTATCTTAACATGTAGATTCAAAAAAGCATTTTTGTATAAAACTATATTATTCAGCATTTGATAATAGCTCTGTTTGAGCAAGTGATTCCTTATTATTCTTTGGTAACTCCTGAAGAATGTCTACAAATACAAATGGAGAATTGAATAACATCTTCTCATTATCCCACTTGTCTTGAAGGTAAATCAATCCTGTGTTTGCATATGCCTCCATTTCTCGAATAAGCATAGTAATAAAGTTTGATACATTTTCCTCAGAACTATTTTCTAATGACAACCAGTTCCAAGAGAAGTTATCAAACTTCTCTGTACGGTTTAGCAGAGTCATTAAGATGAAATCTCTGATTGGCGTTGGTTTCCAATGTGAGATATCTGCAAACTCTACTTTCTTGTCCTCGTTAGTGAGGGGTGTTTTCTTGCCTAATCTAAGACCTATTATATAAGCATACATAAAGGTTTGATAGAAAGCGCCAAAGGTGGAAAAATCTCCTTTACCCGTCAAATCTCCTTTTATAGAGATACGCTCCATCAAAGGCTTAAATTTCTCGCTGTATCTAGGCTTTCTTCCAAAGATAGCCTCTCTTAATTCTTGGTGATTCATATATTACTCAAAATAACATTTGTGTGACGTTACGAGCCCTGTTGTATCTGCTCGATCTTCTATTACGTTGACATAGAATGTTCCAGGTATTTTACCATTCTTCATCTCTTCTAGAATTCTTCTACCAAAAGGAGTTAACAAATCTTTTGCAGTAGGGTCATATAGTTCTTTAATCATGATAATGCTTTGACTAAAAACTCCTGGGGCAACTTTGAAGAAATTATTGACAAAGTTTTCACCAAATTCAGAGAAGGGAGCATCTGAGATAAAGGGATAGTCGAATTTTTTTTCATCTCCGATCTTTGATGAAATGATGGCCATCACAATCGCAAGCTGCTTCATTCTTTGGAATCCTGTACCTAAACCTGTAATTTCGCCATTCTGCACATCACGGATAGAAACATTTACCACATCGTGATTGCGTTCAAAAAGTAATTTACCGCCGGAAGATTGGTTGCCAGTAGTCAAAGCAATATACTTTTCATTAGCTTCTTTTGCCAAAGCAGTAATTGTACGGTCATAAATGTCATCCTTAGTTTTAACAATAACATCATTTATTTTTTTCATCAAATCCGCAAAATCTTCGTACTTTTGGACTGACATATCCTTCTTGTATGAGGACAATTTTTGATTAATAACGTCCAATGAATTATTCCACGTTGCAACCATACGTTGCTTTTCACTTATTTCTCGTTCTTTAGTTGCTATGGTCGTATTAACGATATCATAGTCTTTGATGATAGCTTTATCGTTAAATGAAGAATTATCTGCGTTTCCGCCAGCATTGTTTAACTCTGTGAAAATCTCTTCACGTTTTTCTTCCAATTTTTCAAGATGTTCTTTCTCCTCGTCAAGTTTGTCTTTCAAGGCTTCTATCCTTGATTCTATTAGTGGAATATTGCGTGAATATGAACTGGCAGATTTTTGCAATGTTCCATAAAAATGACCGAAATCATTTCGGTTCGTACTAACTTTCTTGGGGCGATCCAGAATAAGTTTGATATGTTCCCATGCCTTAGAGTGCTTTGCGGCGGGTTGACCACACACCTCGCATACTTCATTTTTAAGCATACGTTCCAAAGATGAACTATCGGGAGAACCTTCTGGTAACATTATAACCAACGCTCCATCATTATTCATTTGTGCCAAATCGCCAATATGCTTCTCTCTTCTAGTATCAAAAGTATCAAGCTCATCCTCCAATCCTATTAGAAGCCAAGGATTCTCTTCATCGAAGATTTTTTTTGTAATTGAGGTCTCAATCCTCTCGATTGACTTTTTTTGATTGTCTATCTGGATTCGAATATTATCCAATTGTGAGCGGATTTCAATTCTTTTGCTTGAATTACTGATAAAAGCATCTAACTCTTCCTTCTTCCTTTTTGCTGCATTAAGCTCGTCCTTTGCATTTTCAATTGCAGTCAGAGTGGATTCAATATTAGCGACAAATTGATTTCGTTTTTCTTTGTCTCTTTTTCGTTCCAAATCAAACTTGGAATTCTCAGAATCTTCCATTTGAAACAGACTATATGCTTTTTGAGCCATCTTTTTGGAAATATCACAGATGCCTTTCAAAACGGAAATGCCAGCTAACGTATCGATGGTATCAGCTAAAGCTTTTTTTGACGATAAATCAACAAGCCTGTCCATTGACTCACCTTGTAACAATGCATAATTACGTAGAGCAAGAGGTATGAATACTTTGTTGATTATGCTCATCTGCTCGCCTTTGTCAAGAATAGGTGTGTCAGCATTATTAACTGTCTCCATGATATCCAATCTTGATTCCTCATGAATTAATTCTCCTTTCTTATGACAGAACAAGGCATACTTCTCCATAGTATACTTAGTGTCACTATTAGTAAAGATGACTCTGAATCCAACCTTGAATTCATAATCTTCAGCCTTTGCTTTGCCGGAAGCCATCTTAAACAGTGACTCATTCGCATCACAAAAAGCCTTAATATCTGAATCGTACACTTGGTCACGGAGTAACCACATAAAACCATTGTAAAACTTTGACTTACCCATATTATTATCGGCATTGACAATGTTTATACCTGGTTTGAATTTGTACTCGTTGTGTTCGTAACTTCCATAGTAATTGTAGAAATTCTCGAACGCAACAGAATTAATAATTGTTGCCATAATTATAAGTCAAATATCTTCTTTATGTTTTTAAACAAGGCATCATCAGACGTATGCCGAATTTGCGCATCAATAATACTTTGCACTACTGAAATTTCAGGGTGCTGAGAAGAACTCTCATAATCTTCATGAATCTCTTCACCTGAAGAAACTCCAAGAAGTTCCTTCATTTGCGGAGATTTAAGGATTTCTTTGAAAATTTCTTTACCGTCCATATCTTAAAAATTATTATTGTTCAATCTTTTCTAGTAATTCAGACCATACTATGCCGAAATGATGAGCAAGATCATTAAGAATCTCAAATGCTCCATTATTGGCATGGCAATTCATTGACAGGCTTGCGAAATATGCTACTCTTTTTAATTCAGACTTAACCATATTCCGTTCCATCTGCCCAAAACTATCTTCTCGGTTAATTGTTGCTGGTATTACCACTATATCATAGATATAACTAAACATCTTATCGGGGTGGTTACGCAGCAAACGGCCACGACGCTGGATAAATTCTCGTGGATTGCCAGTGCTCGATGTAAATATGCCACGTTCAGCCCTTGGAATATCCACACCTTCATCTAAACACTTCATAGCAAATAAAATGTCCAGATTGCCATCAGCAAATGATTTCAGCAAAAGCGAACGTTTATCCTTTGAGTCCATGCCTGTAAATGTGTTGCAACGCTTATTGGGATACATCATCTTCGCTTCATTTAACAATCTTTGGATAAATGACATATCATCTTCTTCTGTCAATATCACCTCATCATCAATGCCCATCTTTTCATATTTGCCTTGTGGGGCATATACGAATGTGTATCTTAGGTCATCTTTTCCAATCTCAGAAATTATTTCACGAAAAACATTTAATTTATCGGAGCACTTGTGAATAATACGCTTTCTATTCATCAAGAGCATTTCAGCTTCTTGTTTGTTCTTAAATTTTCCATTTTCGCTATCCCATAATTGTGCAAGCCTCTTTGATATACGGCTATATAATCTCATTTCACCGTCATTTAAGTATGCTAATTTAGGATAATAATAGTATTTACATAACCTGCCCTCATTAATAGCTTTACTCATAGGAAATGAATACACATACGGATGGCTGTCATTGAAGAATGATGCTATATCCTTACTGCCTTCTTCGTCATAAATCCTCTCAGGAGTGGCAGACAGAGCTATTCTACGCCTAACTTTTAGATTGCGAAAACACTCCTTGACCGATTTTCCTCCTATATTATGTGCTTCATCAGCTATGAGAATCATATTTTCCGAAAGTATGGGTAAAAGATACTGGAAATCTTTGTTTACAAATGAATCATACGTTGAAACAATTGCATAATTTACAGTTTTCTTTCTTTTGACTTTTTGGGATATATCCATTAACTCTTTCCTCCAAGAAGCATTCTGTGATGACACATTTATAGACTTCTTAAAGTTGAACCCTTTTAGTTCTTCTTGCCATTGAGCTACTAAGTCTAGCGAAGGCACAAGTATCAGCAAGTTGTAAAACTTATCCTCGTTATATTCATGTAATGCACAATTTAACGAGGTAATAGTTTTACCTGTACCCGTTGCCATCGCAAATATTCCTTGCTTACCATTTTCTACCCAAGCCTTATATGCCTCTTCTTGATATGGCCTAGCTCCATCTTTGTATTTCAATGGGAAATGAGGAGCATCATTTGAAACCGACTTCATTTGCACATTATATATGGCTAAAAATTCTTTTTCTTTGCGTAGAAGATTTTCCGGGTCTTGATTCGGATACGTTGTCATGATGTTATTGCAGAAATGCTTAGCATTATAAATCTTAACTCCTTCGCACTCACCGTTCCACACCTTGTGAAAATGTTGTTCTAAAGATAAGACCTTTTCTCGGCTGTCATCACCTTTCCAAGAACAGGTACACTCTATGGTTTCAAGGTTGCCTAAGATTGCTGAAGCGGTTAGATTCATTGAGCCAGTAAAATGAATTCTATTACCAACTTCATCTGTAAAAATGCCATATTTTTCATGAGGAAGTCCGCCATCCGCTAGAACGATAATTTTTATATTTACCCTATTGGTTGCAATTAGATAAGCCAAACATTTAAAGAAATGTTCATCACGTTGATCGAATGTTTTCTTTAGGCTAGTGAAAGATGTTACGAGTTCGTCATCAAACTTTTCATCATAATCACCCTTTAACAGAGCATAGTCGTCAATGCTGACGTACTTGTTTATGTACAAATTCATACACCCATTGTTTACGATGAATTGTGCCATCCCGAGTGAAAGTACATTGAAACTGGCTGAACTGAAATAGCCCAAGCCCAAATCTAATCTGATGCTATTACCTAGAGCCTGCAAGCAAAACTCTATTGGTCTATGCAAATCAGACTTGGAATATATATGATGAAAAGTTATATCTGCTAGCATTCCTTACAACAATTTACATAATTCGATATACATTTTTTCTCTGTTCGGTGATAGATTTCCTTCTATGAAATCATTCACACATCTTTCAAACCAACTATAAAGTGGTTTTTCGTAGGGATTATCTCTCTGAGGTTTGCGACCAGAATTCTGCAAAAACGCCCTATAGTTTCTATAAAATTCATTCCATTCGTTATCACGCCGAGTTACAGGATAATCCTTGTATTGTTCTTGTATACGCTTAATTTCGGCACGTTGCTCGTCATTGAGTTCATCGCTCTTTACAATACGCCTCCACCAAGTATAAAGACTATTTTCAGTAGCATTATCCGATTGATTAAAAGGAAAATGTAAGTTTTCTCTTAAGAAAATTTCGAATTCATTTACTCTCAGCGCAAAGCTTCTTCTTTTTTCAGGAATACTATACCATGCTGCATAGGTTTTATCTTTCAAACCGTATAGGCCACCACTGAATTGAACAAACTGATCACCACTTCCCATTGAAGAGCGTATGCTACTTTCTGTGGTGTCTCTATATTGTTGAACATATTCCACAATTTTAGCGGCCGGTTGTGGGTCATCAAACTTTGATAAATACTGTACGATTATATCACGAATACTTCCAATCTTAATGTGCTTCCATTCCAATAAGCCAACAAGACTAGCTTTTCCAATCATACATATACGAGGGTCGCTAGCAACCAAAGTTCTTACTCTATCTGATGATTTATACCTGTTGGGATAAATTTTATTTAATTCAGTAAATATATCATCTGGAGTCATAGGATTACCATTTTGATGCAAAATCTCGTAAATGATATCTGTAACATTAATAATCTTTTTGCTCTCTAATGTAAATTGAAAACACTCATTAGGTATCTTACCGCATTCTTGAATCAGGATATGCGATAATATCTCAGAAATGACATAGACCTTTTCTGTATCAAAATCGTTCCACTCAAAGAGAAATGTGTCAATTGTCAACTGTTCAGCATCAATTTCTACATCTTCAGTTAAGTTACTCTCTGTTTCATCTATTAGTGAAGGTATCTTGCTGAAATTAAAGGCGTCAGCATATTCACATCTAATCAAATATGTGTTATTCCATATTTGCTTAGCTCTTGTGGGAAGCGAAATTATCTCACGCCCAACAAGTGAATACTCGTTTGCCAATAAGATACTTAAAATAAAGAAACAAAATTCCTGTGAAAAGTTGCATTTTTCTTCCACTATGTATGGGTACACTATACCCATCTCCAGCAAATTATTGCAGGAGATAGCCTTAGTGAGATATTGCCATTCTTCAGTTTTTGCAATAATTTTTGTAAGATTTATGCTTGACGAAGACAATTCTTTATCATTAATCTCATGGAAATTCTCAATATGTTTAACACATAACTGGCGACACCTTTCCCTTGTTATACTATATTTTTCGGCTAATTCATCTAAAGTTTTTATTTCTGCTCCAGCAAACAGGGGAAGACATGATTTAAAGATATTCCATCCTTTATCAACCTGTTTGTTTAACCAATTCTCCAAAATATGGAACATGGGTAAATGTCTATTTTTTAGGAAATACTGACATGAAAAATCATCCCAACAGTAATCAAAAAACATTTCATATTCCATAATTTGAAGTTTTTCTGGCGATATTTCGTCCGATGGCTTTAGCTTTGCTTTCTCTGCATATTCTTTCAGTTTTTGTACAACAGTCAATATTTCCTCTGACGATTTTTTACCGATATTCTTGATATCCATAATGTTCTTGTTCTTATGGACAAAATCCTCAATAAAATCCCCTGTATAACTGTTAATTGCATTCTTTGCTCGAACAGATAGTTTTTGAGTGAATCCATATAGCATCTTACTCAATATTGCATATTGAGTATCGCCTATTATTTCTTGTAAGGAAAGATTTTGCAAAAGCTGTTGTTGCTGTATCTCTTCAGAGATAGCAGTAACAATACCTTCAACAGATTTTAATTTGGCATCAGGATAATCAATACTATTAATTACATGATCAATCAACAACTGCCTAATTTGTCTGAAATCATAAACAGCCTTCTTGCCAAAATTTCGGATAGATAGTAGTTTCTCCTCTTTTGCAAATAAATAGTTTACATAAAACATGTGGTATCCTACCGATTTGACACAATTGGCTATACGTATAGAAACATTCGCCAACTGACTTTCGAAATACGATTTGAATGGTTCAAATTCTTCATCTGTCAATTGACTGAGTATGACCACATATTTTTTATAAACAGTGTTCTCTAATGACACTGCATTTGGGTCAATAGTACATTGAGGCATTCGAGTGCTTGGAAGCTGAACTGAGTACAAATCAGAATTCTCTCTTACTATAGGATTTTCAGCAGTTTTAATAATATCTAAATAGCTATTATAAGACATAGATTCCAAAGGTGTTAGATTTAGTTCAACTTTACCAGTAGTGAATAATTGAACAAAAGAATTCTCATATTTAATAATAAAGTCCATTATAGCATCAATATTGTCAATATTGATAAATGCTTTGGTACTAAGACTGTTTTTATTGTTAAAGACGTAATTTAACAGGAAAAACTTAGAACCTGTACTTGACAAGAAATCATTTACTTTTTCTCCCGAAGACAACCGTAAGGTTTCCAAAAGCTCATATGGACGTTTATCATCGTTAAATAGACATTCTTCCATCTGCTCTAGTCCACAAATAGCCTCATATGTTACATCATCTTCAAACAATTGCTTAATCTCTGTTGCAATATTGTCAGGATATAATAAGTACTCATTTAAGTCCAGTTCATGGAAACGGGCTTTAGGCTTAAGCATAGAATAGGCCTCTGCAGATATATAACCTGCAGTCATAATCTTGTAGAAGTTTATATTCGATGCTCTTAGCATATTTCGTTCAATCCCAATTCAATTTTATCAAATAAGTAGTCAAACCCTATCAAATTAGGATTATCTTTTACATCTCTCATGATTAGCTCCAAGCCATCATCTAGGTGGAGCTTAAAATATCTAGGCAAATCTTTATCTGACATTCTGATGCTATAATGTTTGCACATGATTGCTGCATAGACTGGATACAGACTGCCGAAAAGAACATTCTTTGTGTATTCTTTCCCTCCAGAGTCCTTTATGTCTAAAGGCGAAAATTTAGTGCCGCTCTGCAGAGAATAAGTTATAGCTATTCTCGCTATTACATTCTCTGCTCCTAAGCCAAACTTTCGTGTCAAGATTGTTACGGCCTCTTTATTCTTTGCGCTTGTTTTTATCTGCGTAAACATATTTGTTATTTTTTTATAAACTCGGCAACTGGAACCTGCGTAAAGTATGAATGTGTAGTGTTATTCTCAATCAGGTACGTTGCATTGATTAACGGCTTCATTATGTCGAATTCTTCCAATGTCAGCTCTTTATATAACAGTGGAAATAAAATGACCTGTTTTGATATTTTAGGATAGAATTCCGTAATAATCTTTACAGCATGGCTCTTATCAAATTTCTGCAACGGCGAATCAATGAATACTGGAAATTGAATTCCACTCTCATCAACCAGAGCTTTCAGAATCGATGTAGCGTATAATTGCTGTTCACCTTTAGACAATGAATCCTTGCTAATATGAGTATCGTCTGTAGTGTACAGTTCAATGTCCATATCTTCACCATTTATTACGACTTCCACTCTACCGATAAAATCCTCTTTATGCATGAGGCTATTTAATACAGACTTAATTCGTCGTTCCAAAGAGTATTTCTTTTCTTGCTTCAAAAAAATAAGAAATGTAGATAATTCTTCAATTAGCGTTGCCGCTATTTGATCCTTCTTTTCGTCACTATCATCTAAGCACAACTTTTTGTTAAGTTCACTGATTTGTTTGCTTACTGTTGCAAGTTCTTGGTTTAATGTTCCATACTCTTCATGCGTTTGACGAAGTTCCAGGTCCTTTTGTTCAATCAGTTCTTCCAATTGATTCTTCTCAAATCTTAATCGTTTGATTAACTCGTCGTTTTCTTTGTTGTTGATATTGGCCAAACGGCGTGAGTTTCGTTCAAGAACCTGTTTGTTTTTACGATAATCATCTGTAAGGCGAGTGAATTCAGACTTATATGTGGTAGTAATATTGCCATATATTGCCATAAATTCCTCATAATCATTCTCTGAAAGTGTAAGTAAAGTCTCATCAGACGACACTTCTTCCTTATATTTTGCGACTATATTCTGAATCCCTTCTTGTAATTGCAAAGACAGTTCTTTTTCTATAGGTAATCGTGTAAGCATGAGAAGCATATCAGATGTTATTTCTGAAACAATAAGATTTCTACTCTGCTGATTGTTTGCTAACTCCCGTTTCTTGTAATCCTTTTCCAGCTGTGCCTTTGTCTCATTAAAAAGTTTTCCAACTATAGCGATAGGAGCATAGTCCATAAATACTTTCAGCTTCTTCTTGTAGTCTTCATCTTTTGCCTTGAGTATGGTTATCAATGCTTCAAGACGAGAAATCTCAGATATAGTAGTACTTTGACCTTCTCGCATTAACTGCAATTGATATTCTGCGTCTTGCTCTCTTAATCTTTTTATTTCAGTTTCCAAACAAGACGCTTTTTCTTTATTCTCGTCCATGTTATTATTGAGAGCCTCTTGTCTGTCTAACAACTTCTGAAGTTTTTCTTTTCCCTCAGTGTCTGACGACTTGCGACGAAAGCGCAGACGTACATTTTCTAGATTCCTCTTCAAGTCTTCGTACTTTCTTACACCCAAAACTTCATTATACGCTGAACATAGTTTACGACGGTCGTTAACACTACCAGTTTCTGCCAGTGCTACAATCTGCTCCGAATCAAAGAAAAAGAATCGGGCTATATCCTTGTTGAGAATGAAATCATTGATAAACACATCTGGTCCAATCTCATTAGCCAATTCATTTCGTACTCCATCTATTAAGATTTCTATAGATTCCTTGTCTTGAATAATATCGTAAGAGCGAGAAATCTTTATAGAAGTACATGGTAATGAAGGAATTACAACCTCTGAAAACTCTATCGTGACTGAATAAGTTGTCAATGCCTTTAAATACTCGATTTCAGGGGTGTAGCCTTTCTTTTTTATTGATTGTCGCATTTCGTCATTTATAACTCTTTCTAATTCTGATATCACATCATTGTTCATATTGCTTCGCAAAAAAGAGTTATATCCATTGCTATTTATATCCTTACGGATCTCTACTTCAACTTCGATCATCAACTTACCATATAAGCACCAAATCAAAGAGTGTAAGAATGTAGTCTTACCAAAGCCATTCTCGCCAGATATAAGCACAATGTTTTTTTCATCTGATGACGAAAAAAATAGTGTATTTTCTCCTTTGTACAGACGATAATTATTTAATGTAATACTTTTGATTATCATGGATTCTCCTCCTTTACAAATGCTTCAAGACGAGTTTCTAAATCTGTAGCAAGTCCATATTTTCGCATTAGTAGTACTTTACTCTTTTGCAAAGCTAATAGCTCTTGTATTAATTGGTAATGGCTGTGGTTGTTTGAACAGGCTTTTTCTAAAAGCAAACGTTCTTGCAGACCAATCGTTGTATTGGGTATATTGTAACCATAGATTTCGTTATAGATGTCATTCACCGTGGTTGTGAAATTTCCATCACGATACCAAATAACCTGTATAGCAATAAGTTCTTGATTGGTAATCAAATCAATACTTGAACGATAGTCTTGAGTCTCTTTCTGCACAATGAGCAACTCTTTCAACAATTGAATGCGATATTCCATTGTATAGTTACCCATCTTATGTCCATTCTCATCAACTGCCCATTGACCATTACGTCTTGTTTCGCTACGATATTCAGATACATTACGATTAGCTATTAGACGGTCCCGAAAATCCAATAGGGGTTTCATCCATTCTACGCCACTCTTAATGAGGGCGGACATAGACTTATCTTCTTTAACCACTGTGCAAATCCAGCATCCGAAACGACTTTGACCACATGAACGATGACTGTCATCTGTAACTACTGTTGGGCATTCATAATCATCTGCAGAAGCATCAAGATATATTTTGAACAGCACTTGATTGTCAAACCCCCATGGTGAAGGCATGGCATTAATAATCCACCAGACCTCCTCCAGCATCAATTCTTTTATCGGTGCATAGGTGTATGTATTTGAATTCAGAGGATGCTTTGAAAGTCGATGTCCTTTGATTTCATGTCGCCGTATAGATCTTTCCCGCTGTTGGCTTTCAGACAACCTAGTACCTACAAGAACGATAGCCTCTCCATCAGCAACCACTTGATCAGTAATGAATTTTGATGTAGGCTTAATTTTCATTTTCTCCGTGCAAAAACGGAATGAATTATTGGGAACAGGATACCCCTTACCAATAACACAACACCAAAATGTATCCTCCAATTCTGGTGTTGTAGTTGCTACTGTAATAGGTAATTCTTGTTCTTTTGCGGCCTTACGTATTGTGTCTAATACAACGGTAACATACTCTTCAATGACTGGATTTTCTACCATAGTATCGTTACATACAACATATACCTGGCGCATCAAGTGATACCCAACTTCTTTTAGCTGCTGCAATGCAAGCCAAGTTAGCGTGAGCAGAACCGTTGAATCTTTCCCCCCGCTAAAACCTATAATCCAAGGACGATTACATCTATCTTCCTCTAAATATTGGTCTTTTAGTTCTTCAATTATATCATTTATTCGTTTAGGAATCTTCATTATGTCATTTTCTTGTTAGAATAATTTTTGCTAATGCTTTTCACTCCATTCTCACTAAATCCTGGATTTCACATTTCAGTAGCTTGGCTATCTTGACCAGTGTTTCCAAAGGTGGCTGGCTTCCGTTTGTACACCATTTACTTACGGTAGTTGGAGCAACACCAAGCTGCTCGGCGAGCCACTTATTTGTTCTCATTTTGTCCGCAAGAACGACCTTGATACGATTGATATTATTAGCTTCCTTTTCTCTTGTCATGGATACTGTATCTAAATTATAATACAAAGTTAGCCATAAAATGGCAATTTTGTTACTTTGCGTATATTCTTTAACTATATTAAATAGAAAAATTGATGTTTCTTTCACTTTTTATCTTGATTAGAATATTTTTTCGCAATACAAATAATCATTATCCACGAATTTTCTTATTATAGTTCATTTAATTGGTTTAAATCACTTTTTGCATTGATAGCGAGGATAGAGATTACTCATTTGTGGTTGGTTTCACCTGCAATAGGAAACAGCTTATTGTGTTTAGATATTTTTTGTGAAAACGACAATGGAATTTTTGTTTTGAAAAGAAAATATTCTATTCGGCAATCCGGTTTGAGCCTCTTGATCGGGTAAGACTAGTTTTATCGTGCAAAGGTATTGCGGACAGGAGAAATGTCAAGTGGCACTGGCGTTTTCGGTTGGAGGGCTTGACGGCAACCTTCCACAAATTTTCTCGTTCCTCCAAAATTGGGGTATTCCGTCCGCACTCTCCGACCTCACACTTGTCTTATTCTCCCTTTTGTCCACAATAGAATTTCGCATGAAAAACGGTTTTCCCGACCAAGAGGCTCAAAGGGCTTCACAAGAGGGAAAAGAATTGATACCCAAAAACGAAATGATTATGCGTGTAAGAAGAATGACAATAGAGCAAGGTATGAGGGCTGGACTAAGCCGTTTCCCAGACTTCCACAAAACTGGAAGTGTGAGAGGCATGAGAAAGCTCTATTATGGCAGTAAATGCCTGTTAGTGCGCTGTGGGGACTACATATATAATGTATCATCCGAACAGCATATTTATTATCAAATAACCTTTTAAAATTGTAGCAATATGGACTATCAGGAATTTTCAGGAGCAACAGTCTCCGAACAAGACAAGGCTTTCGCCCAAGAGTTCGCCAACTTCGTGAATGGACGGATGTGTTCCGCCGACCAGACCGGCAAGGAACTGACCAGAGCGCACCGCTACCTCCAGCAGCAGATGTTCAAGGTGTTCATCGGTTTTATGCGCCAGTTAGCATACAACTATAAGCAGGGTGTTTATGATGAACGCAATGCGTGGGCTTCACAACTTGCATCGGAAGCGTACACACATCTGATTGAGAGTGAAATCATTTATGACCCCAATTTCAAAAAGTAAGAGCAAAGAACGATACTGATTTCCCGGAATACGGACGGCAGTGTGAACTGATAACCCCATGGCGTGGCTATCATCGTGGCACAATCATCGCCAGGACTGCAAGAGGCTTTGTCGTGCAGTTCAGCAGTGGAGCAGAGATAGAAATATATGAGGACGAAATAGAATTTGATTAATATGTGCAGGTTAAAGACACCCCAATTAGAGGAAGCCTTGAAAGGCTTTCCTCTTTATTCCCAAGACGGCAAGGGAAAAAATGCCGTTTGTTGTGCGATTTTTGCTCTTGGTGGCATCCGTTGGTTCATACTTGAAGGAGAAACGGAAGGAAACGACACCGTTTTGTTTGGCATTGTCATCGGACTTGCGGAGGATGAATACGGCTATGTTTCGCTAAACGAGCTTTCAGAAGTGGAGGTTGACCTCACGGCACAAGGTCTTGGCAAACTCCGAGTTCGGCAACAACCCAACTTTCAGCCGACTCGGTTGGATAGGCTGAATGACCATCGGCTGCAACACTTCCTTGCAAGGTTTGAAGATTGAACGCTATATGTCAGCCGTAGCTTTATTGGTTATAGCTGACTTATATATTATAGGTATAGCTCTTCAAAATAATTCAATCAATATGGAAAAGCCCTGTCATATCCTTCTTGGATAGACGGATTTTCAATTAATGTAAGTTGGTCAATGTTATTCTATATATGTATATGAACAATCAGATTATTGAAAACATTGCCGCCAAGAATGGGTGGAATGTATTTGTGAAAGAATTACCGGATAGGGTGTCTTTCGATTTTCAGCGAAAGACACTCAGCGGGGTATCATTCTGCTTTACCGCAGAAATGAAAGATGGTAGCATGAAGTACTTAGTCCAAGAAATTGTTTCCTTTGTGGATGCTATCGAGCCGGAGACTTGTGCTGTAGAATGGATGATAAAATCTGGTGCGGTGATTCCGTATCGGTATCAGCAGGCGGTGGAAGATATGGACAATATCCGTACCGAGGCATGGTTACTTGCCTGTGAACTTTCTGACATTATAAGCGGAAAACCGATATGGACGACTCTTTCTGAAAAACGGAATTAACCAATTCCATTTTTTCGCTTGCGTCCCCTCTTGGGCATACCAGCGGTTTTGTAAGCAATCAAATCTCTTCCGTAAAACATGAGTTTTCCTGTTTCCGGCACTTTGACAAAAGGTAGCGGATATTCCGGACGATTGATATAAGCATAGAGCGTACATCTATGAACGCCAAGGTAGCGTGCCGCTTCACTGATGGAATAAGTTCGTTCCGGCTCCATCTCATTTGGGTATCTCCGTATCACCATAATTCGTTTTTCGTGTAAAACTACTGATGATGTGCATCTTCTGCAAGAGGTTAAACATGGGAACATATAGGAATTTGTGGGATTTTGTAGGAATATGAAGGACTCTTGTTTGATTCTATAGTGATGGTCTCATTAGCGAAGAGTACAGATAGGACTATGTGTTTTCTCAGATAGAAAAAGGCATATATTTCAGGGTTGACAAGGTTGACAAAGGTGATAGCCTTGAAACGGCTAATGAAGGCTGTGTGAAAATCCCTGTAATACAATATATTTCTCCTTTTTAAGAAAATAAAGAATAAGAAATATAACTCATGGTTTGTCAACACTTGGCTTTGATATTTTGATTGGCACTTGATTTTGTCAACGCCTGTCAACGTTTGTCAACGTAGGTTCTGGAATTGATATGATTGATACTCTATGAATTGGTCTTTGTCAACGCTGTCAACCTCAAAATGTGTACATTTTATATTTCGAGGAGTATTTTTTCCAAACGGACATTCATGGATAGAAAGATAATGAAAGGATCATGTTTCATTTGTTCATCTGCGCCTCTCTGGATATTGTTTCGCAAAGTTGCCACAGGCATCGTCAAACATCAAATCCGTAGCACAAAATCTTCCTCAATCAAGTTGAGCGTATTTTCCACTCCTTGATTTGTCTTATTGACTGCCTGCGTTCTGAAAAGCAAAAAATATCCCTTCGGGCAAGCTGAAAACTTGCAGACAAAAGGGAAAACAATCAGAACGTATGGCACAGATGGACGATACAATCAGAAAGCAGTTGGAAAAGCCGCAGACATGGTTCTGCAAATATTTTCCAAAACGCATCCGAAACGTGGGTGAAAAGGAAATTGCCGACAGGCAGATGGTTTATGACTTCAAGGATGGAAGAGCCTTTGAGACAGTGGCACAAATGACGGCATCAAGTATGGTGGCGCAGTATGGAAATTCTTGTGGGAACATCGTGTTTGTTCCTGTTCCGGCATCAACAAGTCAGAAACACGAACTTCGATACAAAGCCTTCTGTGAAAGGGTGTGCGAACTTTCTGGAGCTATCAACGGCTATGACCATGTGAAAGTATGTGGGGAACGCTTGGCTATCCATGAGAACCGAAAATCAGAGAAAGCCATCCGCAAAGTGAACATTATTGAATTTGATGAAGAATGGTTCAATGGCAAGACTATCGTGGCATTTGACGATGTTATCTCTCGTGGCATTAGCTATAGCACTTATGCCAACCAACTTGAAAGTCTTGGTGCGAATGTGATTGGGGGTATCTTCTTGGCAAAAACTCATTATAAGGTAAGATGAATATGGAAACACTTGAATTGATAAGGGCTGAGTCTATAACCTTCACGGGACATCGGGATATTCCGGTGTCCCAAACTGACAGAGTGAAGGAGCGGCTAAAAATAGCAATTTCCCATGCTTACAAACATGGCAAGCGCAATTTTTATTGTGGTATGGCTTTGGGATTTGATAGATTGGCGGCAGAAGCAATCATTTCCCTCAAAGAGGAATTGCTCCATGTCAGGTTGATAGCTGTCGTTCCCTTTCGGGGACAATCCAATCGGTGGTCAGCCATTGAACAAAGGCGATATAGGCTACTTCTTGCCCAGGCGGATAAGGTTATTGTTTTGAGTGAGCACTATTATCAAGGATGCTTGCTCAGAAGAAACGACTATATGCTGGCACACTCTTGTGGTGTGATAGCCTACTTTGACGGCAAGCCGAAAGGAGGTACATATTATACTTGTGGGAAAGCCCGGAACAAAGGGATGGAGGTGGTTAACCTTTACGAAATCGGGGGTTAAGGCGATTTAAGATTGCTATTATTGATGAATTAAAGTGCAATTCTTGTGGAGTTTTTGCAGAAATTGCACTTTAATTTGTCTTTCATTGTGCCTAATTATGTTATGCGTTATCATGATTCTATTTTATGTAGGCTTAATCGTTTAGTTCGTCAGCCACATAGAAGGTTATTTTGGTCGGGCTTATTTGAGATTAAAGAATTGACTCACTATACAAAACAATAAAACGAACAGAATACAATGATATATCCGAATAAAAACTACGGATAAGAAAAAAAATATGACGAAATCCAATGGAATAGAATATTTGTCCGTATAAAATATACGGATGTGGAATAAATTCACTACATTTGCAGTATTAAAATTAATCCGATATGCTTAAAAAGTTCAGCGTTTCCAATTTTAAGGGTTTCGAGACAGAATTGTTGTTCGACCTTACTTCATCCAATGGTTACACATTCAATCCATCCTGTATCAAAAACGGTGTGGTAAATAATTGTATGGTATATGGTCATAATGGTTGTGGAAAGTCCAATTTGGGCTTGGCTATTTTTGATATTATAGGCCATTTGACTGACAAGCATAGAGACTTGCGAAGATACCAAAACTATCTGAATGCCTATTCTACAGATGAAGTAGCAAAGTTTTCCTATGAGTTTCTTTTGGAGGGTAACTTGATTCGTTATGAATCCCTGAAAACGGACTATACCATTATTGTCTCAGAAACTCTTTGGATTAACGAGAAGGAAGTGGTAGGTTTTAATCGTTCTGGCGGCAACACTCGCTTTACTACTACACTGAAAGGCACTGAAACGCTTAATAAGGTGATAGAAGATTCAAGCCTTTCCGTATTGAAGTACATTAAAAATAATACAGTCTTGGCATCCAATGAAGAGAATAATGCCTTTGTCTGTTTTTATTCATTTGTAGAGAATATGCTTTTCTTTCGTTCGCTGGAAGATAGAATATATCTTGGTCAGGATGCAGAAATAAAGAGCCCCATCACTTCTGAAATCATAAAGCGAAATAAAGTACAGGAGTTTGAGGATTTTTTGAATGAAGCTCATGTGAAATGTAAATTGACAGTTGTTGAAACATTGAATGGTCAGGATTTGGCTTTTGATTTTGGTGAGAAAAAACTACTGTTTGCAAATGTCATGTCAACAGGTACCAGTGCTGTGATGTTATTCTTCTATTGGTATATGCTTATTCAAGAGGCAAAAGTTTCTATTGTATTCATTGATGAATTTGATGCTTTCTATCATCATGATCTTTCAAAGCTAATCGTAAGAAAGCTGATGCAGGTCGGCATTCAATTTATAGTTACTACCCATAATACTTCGTTAATGAGCAATGATTTGATGCGTCCTGATTGTTATTATTTGATGGGAAATAATAAGATGCTGCCTTTATCTCGATGTACAGACAAAGAATTGCGTGAAGTTCATAATATTGAGAAAATATATAAGGCAGGAGGATTTTATGTCGAATAAATGTAACACTCTTTTTGTTTTTGAAGGAGAAACGACAGAGGGCAATATCGCATCAAAGTTGGAAAAGTACTTTATGGGAGAGTCCTTAGCCATTAAATGTGCATTTTGCGGAGATATTTATCAATTCTATCGTAAACTAAAGGCGGAAGAGTTTTCGGTTGAAATACTTACTATGCTCAAACAACGCAATGAAAAGAATAGTAAGACTCTTGAAGGTTACGACAATGACAGTTTCGCATATATCTATTTCTTTTTTGATTATGACGGTCATGCAACCAAGGCCGATGACAAACAGATAGCAGAGATGCTTGACTTTTTTAATAACGAAACAGAAAACGGAAAATTATTTGTTAGTTATCCCATGGTTGAAGCTATTAGACACTATAAGGATAAGGTGTCTTTCAAAGATTTGATCGTTAAATGCAAGAAGGAGAATTGCCCGAATATTACAGATAGCAAGGAATGTGCTGAATGTTTGGAAGAACCTCATTACAAGACTTTTGTTCCCACTGATAGTAATTTGACCATCACGAAACTGGACACGATTGAAAAATGGAAAGAGATTATTGATGCCCATTTGTGTAAGGGCAATTTCGTGGTTAGTGGAATTTATTCACGTCCGAATGCCTTACTGGAGCAATCCGAACTTTTTCAAAATCAGCAACAAAAATATATTTCTCAATCTTGCCCTGTTGTAGCTGTATTGAGTGCATTTCCATTATTTATACAAAACTATTATGGTGTAGATAAACTCAATGAAAAGCTGGGATAGTTTATAACACACTAACTGTGAGAATAATAAAGCCAAGTATTCTGCATGAGATAGTGCTAATACTTGGCTTTAGTTTTTCACATTGTTATCCATGAAATAATGGACAATCCGAAACAGATTGTTTGAAGGATTGTTTTTCCTATGATGGTTATATGCAAGGAATATCATACTAAATCTTTTTTCGCAGTGTCAGATATTCTTTCTTCATTTTCTAGTGCTTCCGACATATCTGTCACCATTTCCGTTTCCAAATCTAATCCAAACGCATCCTTCAGTTGCAAATAATCAAAACACAAGGCCTTCGGACGATTCACCTTGACTTTTCTGACTTGTTCACCATTGGCAATCTCTATCGTGTAGTCCGGCAAACCGCTTGGAAGCAGAATCGTAAACCGGTCCTGTTTCAAGCCTAAATAAGACGAGTGCGATTTCAGGTATGACATAATGGTGGACCAATTGGAACGGTTGGCGGTAGCATTCATGTTCCGGCTGTTGAACAAGGATGCCACTGCTGCCATATTCAGATACAGAACAGGACGAGCTTCCATGAACTCGATGTCCTCTTTGGCAGATAGTGGACGAAATGATTTCAAATACCGGATGTGGTAATGAGCCTTGTCGATACATTTTCCTGAAGTCTGGAAGCCTTGCAACATATTCCAGAAGTCGGCTACCTCGGAACTTTCCTGCGCCAGTTCGTTTTGGTTGCGTATTCCTTTGATGGCGGTCTCAAACAATTCGGTATAGCTAAACGGTACATCTATCACCGTTTCCAACGTGCGAAAAGTAGCCAGCGGAATCACCCAGTTTCCGAAGACACGGTCATGGATGGTCTCGTTTTCCAGCTTTGCGGCCAGTTCCCTCTTGGTGATGGAATAGATTTCCGGAAAATTCTTCTCGAACAGTTCCCGATGGTTCAACAGTTCTACGGTCAAGTGGGTCAGTCCCATGTTGCAGAGTGCGACCAAATCCTCATAGTTCCGTTTCTCCACTTGGCTGAACGAAGTCTTGGAGAATGCCAGGAAGATGACACGGGTATAGAGTGCCATATCCTGTGTGGGCTTGTCTTGTCCGCAAAGGGCAACTCCGGTACTGACGATGGTCTGTGCCGCCATTCCGTCTGTATTCGTGTTCTTCTTGGTCTGACCGCCACCACCCCAAAGCCCTTTGAGATAGGCTATCTTGCGGATGTCAAGGTCATTCTTGTACTCATCGAGGACCACCAAGGTATTGACCGCCTGTGATACACGGTCGTTCATCGCCGGAACAGATGTAACACCAAGATTGGGCGGATCCACTCCGTGCAGGAAAAAAGACTGTAGGGAGGTGGCAAGGGTGGTCTTGCCGGTCCCCTTCTCACCGAAGAGGTTCAGGATGGGAAAATGCCGGGTGCGTCTGAATATGATGTCACGGAACAGGGTGGCAAGGAGATAGCACAAGGCGATAGAGGCGTTCTCGCCGAACACCACAATCAGCCTTGATGCGAAATCATACAGTTTTACGCCATTGCGGTTCTCATGAACCATCAACCGCTCAAACTGAAAGATTTCCTGGTTGTGGAGATAAATCTTGGATGTCGCCGGAATATAATACGCTTTGCCGTTAATTCCACGGACGATCCCCAAGTCATCAACATTCTTGAAAGTGCCACCACACAATATGCCGTTGCCGAAAGCGAAAAACTCTTCGGATGCGTTCCAGCCCAATTTGCGGATTCGTTCCGCCGTGTCCGTCTTGGAGTATAGGTATTCCTTGACCCGGTTAAGCTTGTCAATCTTCGCCAGCCACACATAGTTGCCCAGTGAACCTGCCTTCTGCTGGAAATTGCTCAAGGAACAAAGCTCGGACTCTTTCAGTTCGATGACACGGCACACATTATATATGTTCCGCATCCGGAAGATGCGTGTCCCGTTGCTCTCGTCCTCAATGTGAAACAGCGGTTCCATGATGAAGTTGGAGATACGCATTGAATCTTCGTCCTCCCCACCAATGGCATAGTAACAGTTCTCCCGGACAAACAGTCCGAACTGACGCAGCAATTCCGCCTCCCTTTGCAGGTCGTTCATGGAGGACGGCAAGCCGTTTTTCTTCCGGGCTTCCCCACGAGCCTGAGCCACGGCGTCACGCCACAATTTTGCCTTGCCGTGCAACTTTGCCAACTGGTCAATGCACTGGTCAAACACCAACTGATCTTTGATGTAGCGCAGAAGGTCGGCTATCTCAGCCACACATTTCCGTTCTTCCACAAGAGATCCGGCTATGCAGAAACGCTTCTGAGCCAGCCACACGATAAAATGCTTTTCCTTGAGGGATGAATAATCCTCCTTGCAGTGGATGTAGCTGTCAGCGTCGTTTTTTTCGTCATGTTCCGCAAAGGGCAACTCTCTGACCGTCACATGGAATCCTTCCTTCATGGCAGAAGTCCCGTTTTCCATGACAGCCTTAAATCCGGGTCCGTATGGCTTTCCATCGGCTGTGTCCGAATCCGGTATGAAACAAAGCGAAGTCGTGAACCTTTTCAGTTGTTCAAACTGGCCGCTCGTCCATGCCGTGCCAAGAGCGGCTACGGTGTTTTCATAACCAATGGATTGCATCCTAAGCACATCCGGTGCACCTTCCACCACAATGAAATAATCGACATCCCGTTGCCGGCTTGCCCGGTCAATCCCGAACAGGGTTTTGCCTTTAGAGTAAACGGCACTGGTGGAAGAATTGATGTATTTCGGTGCTTTCTCACTACTGCCTATATACCGGGCGGTATAAGCGATGATGCGTCCCCATTTGTTTCGGACAGGAATCATAACGCGCTGCCGGAACATGGCATAAATGCGACCGTCTTCACTGCGCTTGAACATTCCAAGCTCAAAAAGGATTTCTTCATTAACCCCCTTTGTCCGGCAATACTCGATGAATGTATTTCCGTCTTTCGGGGCATAACCGATTCCAGCGGTGGAACAGAACTCTTCCGACCATCTGCCATAAGCGTACTCACGAGCTTTCCGGCTTTCGTCTGTCATTGCCACTCTCAGGTTTTCCACAAAGAAGCGTTGAAGATGGTCAAGAGCGACAAGGAGTGACTCCCTATGCTTGATTTCCGTCAATTCTTCCTCGCTACGTTCTTCATCTGAATACTCTACCGGTATGCCGTTGTTCTTGGCTATCAATACTACAGCTTCCATGAAGGTCAGGTTCTCTTTTTCCATGATGAAAGCGATGCCGTCCCCTCCACGGTTACAACTGAAACAGTGGAACAGGTTCTTGCCGGGAGTGACTGCGAATGAGCCTGTACGTTCCGAATGGAATGGACAAAGTCCCATCAATGTCAGACCTTTTCGGGAAAGCCTGACATAAGGTTCAAGCACGTCCTCTATGGCAATGTCCCTGACCTTGTTAATGGTAGATTCGCTTATCATATTGTTTTGAGAAGGTGCCAACATTCAATGATTGATTGCCCGGAGTATTTGGGGCGACTAAGATTTTGGGGGTTAAGCGGCTTGATATAGCCGTTTCCCTTGTATTTGCGGAGTGTCTTGTAACTTACACCCAATTCCGCACACGTGCGTTTGACTGAATAGACGCCATCGGGGTCGCATGTTGGTTTCAATTCCTTCATTTGTTATTGCTTTATTATTAGCCTGAGATATGGTTATACTTTCAATTCCAATTATTGAAATATTTTGGATATATAGCCATAAATATGTTTACCTATTCTTGGTTTTATTATTATCTTTATCATCTTCACGCGAAGGCGGTTCGATATAATCCTGCACAGTACGTTGTAAGAGGCGAAGGTCTGAAGTCCTGTATTCTACCTTTCCCGGTCTTTTATAGGATTCCACCTTCCCTTGCCGTTTCCATCTCTCGACATTGCGTCGTCCGAACAGCTCATACGCCTTTCTTTGGCTAACAAATTCAGGGTCGCTGCTGTCCGCCTTTATCATTCCGACAATTCTGGCCGCAAGGTCATTCAGAAAGGCATCGTATGGAATCAACCTGTCTAAGACTTGGAGTATTTTCATATCCATGTAATTAAGTCGCTAATCAATACGTTTCACAGTGATAGTCATGTTATCCCTGTTGGTCTGGGTCTTGTACTGCCGGTTATAAATGGCACCCAGCTCGGAGGCTTGGGTACGGACGCTTTTCAACTTGGAAATGGGAAAGGTAATTGACTCTCCGATTTTAAGGGCGGTGAGAGCGGGACGAATTTTTACCACATTTTCTGCCATAATACTTGGATGTTTAATGTTTAATGTTTAACTTTGCATACACTAATCAAGTGTAAAACGCTTGCAAAGTAACATAATAATGTTTATGTAGCCAAATAAATATTTGATATTTTTTGGTTTGATTTCTATTTAATGATTGAAACCTATGGAAATAAACATCAGACATGTGCATGTGGGTGCGGAAATCGAGAAAAGACGTGTTGAACTCGGACTTTCCAAATCCGAATTGGGCCGCAGGATAGGTGTACCGCAACAGCATGTAAACCGAATCTTGGAGAGAGAAACTATGGAAACAAGCCGGCTCGTCAAAGTAAGTGAGGCTTTGGATTATAACTTCTTCTCTTTGTTCTGTTCCGTTCCCCAGCAGATTTCTGCTTATTTGGCGGCAGTTTCCTTACAAGGTAGTGCCAATAATATAATAGGTGAAGCAGAATTGGCATCGCAATTATCCAAGGAAAGGACGGAAGTGGAATCTCAAAAGGAAGCCATCAAATTATTGAAGGAACAGATAGCTAATCTGAATTTGCAAATAACACGCCTTGAATCCCATTTGGATGACAAGGATAGGATTATAAAACTTTTAGAAGAAAGGAGGTAACATTTACTTTATATAATAATGTACGTGCGATGCTTGCATTGCAGAATGTACAATGATTGGTCTTCAATATATGTCATATTCTTATATCGGATACATACCGAACACATACAAAAGTGTTGGAATCTTCTGATATTCAATATATAATAAAAGTGGCCCAAGCTGCTATTGAAGAGTAATCGCGACATTTCAAACAAAAGTCAGTCTGAAGCTCCAAAACACATACCAAACACATACAAAAGTGTTGGAATGTTCTGATAATCAAGTTATCGAAAGAGGGGCGCAGGCTGCCATTGAAGGCTGATTTCAATAATACTGAATAATGACATTTATGGGCTGCATGCTTTACTTGGTAATGGCATGCGGCCTATTTTGTTGGAAAAAACTGTAGTTTCTATTAATTTATTTGTATTTTCTTTAGTATATTTGCTTCCCATAATTTTATAGTTTCCAATAAGCAAGCAAAAAACGATGATATTGACAATTACGGCAGCATACGATGTTTGGACGAATGACTTCTATCAGAATAATGAAGCATTGGTATATAGTTTTGGGATAATTGTCATTCTGCTTTTGGTCATCATGATAATCATTTCCATCAGCAAGAGCAAAAGGTTGAAGACGTTGCAGCGCATCAATGAGGTTGCCGAAGAATCCAACCAGCTGAAGAATGCTTTCATCGCTAATATGACTCACGAAATTCGTACTCCTTTGAATGCCATTGTAGGCTTTACAACTATGCTTGCCGAAATGGATAATTTGGACAGAGAAACCCGTATGGCTTTTCTGAAGGAGATTAATGATAACAAGGACTCGCTGCTGCAACTGGTCAATGACTTGCTGGACTATTCGAAGATTGAGGCAAATACTCTGGAATATAACGATGGAGAAGTGGATGTAAACGCGCTGATTGATGAAGTCTGTACGACGGAGAATATGCGCTCGCATCCCACGGGCATTCAGGTGGAGTTTGTAGAACGGCTGCCTCAATGCCGTTTGGTGGTAGACCGCGTGCGTTTTGCCCAAGTCATAGGTAACTTGGTGAGGAACGCCTTGAAGTTTACGGAGATGGGCAGTGTGAAAATCGGTTGCAGGAGATTGAGCAACCATAACTTCTATTTTTATGTGGCAGATACAGGCTGTGGTATCGATGAAGTGGGAAGACATGCCATCTTTGAACGGTTTGTGAAGATGAACTACAATATCAAAGGTACGGGGTTGGGGCTTTCCATCACCAAATCTATTGTGGAGCACTATGGGGGAGGTATCGGTGTGGAGTCTAAGAAAGGGGAAGGCTCCACCTTCTATTTCACGTTGCCTGCCGGTATTGAATACAAAGAGTACGGTAAATTTTGATTTGCCAGTCCAAGAAGGCTCAATCAGCCATTTTCTTCAACTTCTTGAAGTGGCGGATTACTTCCAGATAATCGCGGTCGGTGCAGGCATTGAATTTATTCCATAAGTCACCCATTACAACGGCACCACCGAATCCGTAATCCTTAATCTCCAGTATGTTGTCGGGAGTAATGCCTCCCAAAGCCATGACTCTACTGTCTATGACCTTACTTTTTCCTTCGGCTGTGAAGCCGGACGTGACTCCGGACTTTGTGATGCAATTATATATCGGGCTTAGGAACAGATAGTCATAGAAATGCTTCTTGTTCTGCACTTCGTCCAGTGAATGGCAGGTGCAACTGATGTGACCCGAATAGTCATGGGGCTCTTTGGGATTGCGGGTGTTTAGATGAATCCCCATCAGGCTGAACTCTTCCTGCAGGTAGAAGTGCTCATGGGTAATGATGCGCTTATGGTATTTTGCGGGTATCAGCGTTAAAAGCCGTTCTGAATACATGGCGGGAGTTTCCGGCTTCCTCAGATGTAGAATATCCAGCCCCTCTTCGAATAGTGCCGTGATAATCTTGTCTTCTTCCACAAAAAATGTGGGTGCTGTTACTACGATGAGTTTCATTTCTTTTGTTTAACTTTTAAGTTTAGCAAAGTTAATGAATACTTATGGTAGAAGCCAAAGAATTTCTTTAAAATATGTTAGATGGCTATTTTAAACAAGAAAACGCATTCTTGAACCTTAGTTGCTCAAGAATGCGTCATTAACATGTTTAGTGGGACCTTGTTGCTTATTTCAGTCTTTTACCTACTACATCCCAGTCGATGATGCTCCACAGTTCGTTCACATGGTCGGCACGGCGGTTCTGGTAATCAAGATAGTAGGCATGTTCCCACACGTCGAATCCGAGTAGCGGAACAAGACCGGCGCGTACCGGATTGCTACCGTTGGCTTCTTTGGTGATGTGGAGTTTGCCGTTCTTGTCGGCAGACAACCAAGCCCATCCGGAGCCGAACAAGCCGACAGCTGCCGCGTTGAATTCCTTCTTGAAATTCTCAAAGCTGCCGAAGTCGCGTTTGATGGCTTCTGCCAGCTTGCCGGTAGGCTCGCTGTGGGCAGGCTTCGGAGCAAACTGTAAGAAGTATAATGTGTGGTTCAACACTTGTCCTGCATTGTTGAAGATGGCACCGTCCGGTGCTGTGGCAACAATGGTTACCAGGTCTTTGCCTTCAAATTCCGTTCCCGGAACGAGGTTGTTGAGGTTGTTCACGTAGGTTTGCAGATGTTTACCGTAGTGGTAATCTATGGTTTGCTGACTGATTACAGGTTCCAGTGCATTGTTGGTGTAGGGAAGTTTTGGCATTTCGTAAGTCATAACTGTTATCATTAAAATCGTTAATATTGTATTCATAAGTTTCAATTATTTAATTTTGGAACTTTACTATATAAACACTATAACCTATAGAAATGTTCGTACGTCTCCGAAGCTTTTTTTATCTTTGCCTCCGTAAAAACAAAGGAAGAAAAAATATCATCATTTTAAGATTATACGGATATGCCCGATTATATAGAGGAACTGAACGAAGGACAACGGAACGCGGTGTTATACAATGACGGTCCGTCACTGGTGATAGCCGGTGCCGGTTCGGGAAAGACGCGCGTGCTGACCTACAAGATTGCTTATCTGCTGGAGAATGGCTACCAGCCTTGGAACATTCTGGCATTGACCTTTACCAACAAGGCGGCGCGCGAAATGAAGGAGCGTATAGCCCGTCAGGTGGGGCCGGAGAGGGCGCGCCATCGGTGGATGGGAACCTTTCACTCCATGTTCCTGCGCATTCTGCATGTCGAGGCCGGGCATATCGGCTTCACTTCGCAGTTTACCATTTACGATACGGCAGACAGTAAAAGCTTGATACGTTCCATTATCAAGGAAATGGGGCTGGATGAGAAAGTGTACAAGCCGGGGATGGTGCAGGCGCGTATCTCGAATGCCAAGAATCATCTGGTTTCTCCGGCAGGCTATGCCAACAACAAGGAGGCTTACGAAGGAGACCGTGCAGCCAAGGTTCCGGCGCTTCGCGACATCTACCAGAGATATTGGGAGCGTTGCCGGCAGGCAGATGCGATGGACTTCGACGATTTGCTGTTCTACACATTCCTGCTGTTCCGGGACCACCCCGAGGTGTTGGCGCGTTATCAGGACCAGTTCCGTTACATTCTGGTAGATGAGTATCAGGATACCAATTTTGCACAGCACAGCATTGTGCTGCAACTTGCCAAGAACCATCAGCATGTCTGTGTGGTGGGGGATGATGCACAGAGTATCTACTCCTTCCGTGGTGCTGATATTGACAATATTCTCTACTTTACGAAAGTATATCCCGATACGAAGGTCTTCAAGCTGGAGCAGAATTACCGTTCCACCCAGACCATTGTCCGCGCGGCCAACAGCCTGATAGAAAAGAACCAGTGGCAGATACGCAAGGAAGTGTTCTCGGAAAAGGAGAAGGGAGAGGCCATCGGTGTGTACCAGGCATACAGTGACGTGGAAGAAGGGGATATTGTGGTGAATAAGATAGCTGAACTGCGGCGTGAAAAGCGCTATGCCTACTCTGATTTTGCGATACTCTACCGTACCAATGCGCAGAGCCGTATTTTTGAGGAAGCCATGCGCAAACGCAGTATGCCTTACCGTATTTACGGAGGTTTGTCGTTCTATCAACGCAAGGAAATCAAAGATGTTATCGCTTACTTCCGTCTGATAGTGAATCCCAATGATGAAGAGGCTTTCAAACGTATTATCAATTATCCTGCACGGGGTATCGGAGATACGACAGTGGGAAAAATCATTGCTGCCGCCACCGGGCACAATGTCAGTTTGTGGACCGTGCTTTGTGAGCCGTTGGCGTATGGCTTGAACTTCAATAAAGGTACGGTGGGAAAGTTGCAGGCATTCCGCGAACTTATATCTGCCTTTATCACAGATGTTGCGGAGAAGAATGCCTACGAGATTGGTGCTGACATTATTCGCCAATCGGGCATCATCAATGATGTGTGTCAAGACAGCTCTCCCGAGAATCTGAGCCGTAAGGAGAATATAGAGGAGCTGGTGAACGGTATGAGTGATTTTTGCGCCCAACGGCAGGAGGAAGGAAACCCTAACGTGTTGTTGGGTGACTTCCTTTCGGAAGTTTCCCTTCTTACCGACCAGGATTCGGATAAGGATGGGGACGATGAGAAGATAACCCTGATGACTGTACATTCGGCCAAGGGATTGGAGTTCAAGAATGTGTTTGTAGTGGGGATGGAGGAGAATCTTTTTCCCAGCAGCATGGTGGGTGACTCTCCCCGGGCATTGGAGGAAGAACGGCGGCTGTTCTATGTAGCCATCACACGTGCCGAAGAACACTGTTTCCTATCGTATGCAAAGACGCGTTTCCGGTACGGCAAGATGGAGTTTGGCAGTCCCAGCCGTTTTCTGAAGGATATAGACGTACGGTTCCTGCGCCTGCCTCAGGATGCGGGAATGTTCCGCAGGGTAGAGGAGGAAGCTGCCGTTTTCCGCAGGGAGAACGCCAGAGGCTTTGCGCCTGATAAGGAAGATGCTCCGTATGGAGGAAAAGAGCGTGTGTCTGTACGGCCGAAGCAGCAGATTATTGCGCCGACCGTTCCACGTAACCTGAAACGGGTGGCGCCTTCTGCAAATACGGCAAGTACATCGCCTTCTGCCGGCGCGTCTGCCAACCGTGTACAGCAGGGACAACTGATAGAGCACGAACGTTTCGGCCTGGGTGAAGTTTTGAAAGTGGAGGGCGAAGGAGACAATGCGAAAGCCACCATCCGCTTCAAGAATGCGGGAGACAAACAACTTTTGCTGCGCTTCGCGCGTTTCAAAGTTATAGGGTGATGAATATTGTTTACAAAAGAATGACTTTGCAGAAGGGCGGCATCTGTTTTACTAAATATTCCCCGGAGAATTACTAAAATGAGGAGGACGATTTAGTAAAACTTCGGAGAAGATTTACTAAATCGTTGGAGAGGGCTTGTCAACCCCTTGTGGCGTGTTTATTAGGATGGAATCATAAATGGTAAAAAAAATATATATAAAATGACAAATAAAGACTTTTCCCTTTTCCCTTCTCCCTGCTATATTATGGAAGAAGGATTGCTGAGAAAGAACCTCGCACTGATAAAAAGTGTGGCCGACCGCGCAGGTGTGGAGATAATCCTCGCTTTCAAATCATTTGCCATGTGGCGTTCCTTTCCCATTTTCAGGGAGTATATAGACCACTCTACGGCAAGTTCTGTCTACGAAGCCCGTCTGGCATTGGAGGAGTTCGGAAGTAAGGCACATACGTACTCGCCTGCCTATACCGAGGCCGATTTTCCGGAGATAATGCGGTGCAGCAGCCATATTACTTTCAATTCGCTTTCGCAGTTCCACCGCTTTTATCCGGTAGTGGTGGCGGAGGGAAGCGGCATTTCCTGCGGTATCCGTATCAATCCTGAATACTCTGAGGTGGAAACGGAGCTTTATAATCCCTGCGCACCCGGTACCCGCTTCGGTGTAATGGCCGACCAGCTTCCCGAAGAACTTCCGGCGGGTATTGAAGGTTTTCACTGTCATTGTCACTGCGAGTCTTCTTCCTACGAGCTGGAACACACATTGGAGCACTTGGAAGGAAAATTCTCCCGCTGGTTCTCACAGATTAAGTGGTTGAATTTAGGAGGCGGGCATCTGATGACGCGTAAGGATTATGATGTAGAGCATCTTGTCCGTCTGTTGCAGGGCTTGAAGGGGCGCTATCCACATCTTCAAATCATTCTTGAGCCCGGTTCCGCTTTTACTTGGCAGACCGGTGTGCTGAGCTCGGAGATAGTGGACATCGTGGAAAACCGCGGCATTCGTACCGCCATTCTCAACGTTAGCTTTACGTGCCACATGCCGGATTGTCTGGAGATGCCCTATCAGCCTGCAGTGCGTGGAGCGGAGATGGGCGATGCGGGCCCTTACGTCTATCGCCTTGGAGGAAACTCCTGCTTGAGCGGCGACTATATGGGACTGTGGAGTTTCGACCATGAGCTGCAGATAGGGGAGAGAATCGTCTTTGAGGACATGATACATTACACCACTGTAAAGACGAATATGTTCAATGGAATTCACCATCCGGCCATTGCAATGTGGACAAAAGAAGGAAAAGCTGAAGTTTTCAAGCAATTTTCTTATGAAGATTATCGTGGGCGAATGAGTTGATAATCAAAAGTCTGCTTGTATGCCTGGCGAAAATGTACACTTTTCTGTGTGAAAAAAGTCTGCGGAATGTTTGCAGGTTTAAGGAAAATATCTACCTTTGCATCCGCAATCGCGGAAATAGCTCAGTTGGTAGAGCATAACCTTGCCAAGGTTAGGGTCGCGAGTT
>OGFU01000140.1_pt1 | contig 46406 bp, 43 predicted proteins | sample 1571061 | NCBI WGS metagenome assembly OGFU01 (sample SAMEA2582063, study PRJEB24529) | metagenome | biome: Human gut stool | place: China | collected 2011 | reverse complement strand
CCTGCTAAAACTACTATTCTCATAATTTCTCCTTTATCCCTGAACTTTTCCACAATATCCACATAGTTATTCACATTTTTTGTTAATTGTAAATTTTTTGTAAAATTGTCAGATAATTGTAATATATTTATATAATCCACATATTCTTATGCAGAATCTGTGCAAATTATTACGGTCTTAAATGGCTTCCTTCATACTTTGTATGTGCCTGTAAAACCTTTCTTAAAGAATCAATTCTTCCAGAAAGTTCGCCTTCTGGAACAACTATCTCCAGTGATTCAGCCATAATATCTATCATAGGATTAGTGAATCTGCTTTTGTATCTTATAAGGACATCAAGCTTTTCCTCATATCCTCTCGCATCTAAAAACTTATCCAGGACGCTGTCCCCTGCAGCAACCTGCTGCTCTGGCTGGGCCAGTGAGTTATCCACACTGTCCTCTTTTAATGTGTATGCTTCATCAATTCTATTGCCTGAATTAACTCTTACTGCCTGTAAATTGTCAGATATCTCCTGCATCGTCAACGGATCTACCTGCTCAAATCTATATTTCTGTGCTACATCCGGATATTTTACATGATCCACTTCACTCATGAACATATCATATGGTCTTACATACACAGCATATTCACCATACATAGCCTGATATACCACCATTTTCTCTTTGGTTTCTGAATGATATGCAACACACTTTACCTGGTAAAGCTTATTCTTAAAATGCTTATAAAATCCGCCTGGTACTAACTGTCTTTCCATCAGTAAACCTCCCTCCAAAAATATACTGTTATTTTATCGCACAATGCCGTCTCTTACAACATTTTTTAAACACTTTGCCAAATGTTTTACACTTTAATAAGTTGTCTGAGTATGGTAGAATATATTTACATTTTATAAGAGGAGCTTACTATGAAACAGATAGATTTACATGTTCATTCCACATGCTCTGACGGAACTGATTCTCCTGCTGTTCTGGTTGATAAGGCAGTGAATAAGGGACTTGCTGCATTTGCTCTTACCGACCATGACACTACCATGGGAGTTAAGGAAGCTCTTTTAGCATGTGAAAATGTTAATAAAACAGGCCACGAACTTGAAGTTATTCCCGGAGTTGAGATAAGTACTAATTATGATAATACGGAGATACATGTTGTCGGGCTTTTTGTAGATTATAACGACAATGAATTTAATTCATTCCTTAATAAGCAGTTAAGTTCAAGAGACGAAAGAAATAAACAGGTATGTGAACGTTTTCAGAATATTGGAATTGGTATTTCATATGAAGATATGCTAAAGACTTATGGCGATGCGGTAATTACAAGAGCACATTTTGCAGACAGACTTGTTACAATTGGAGCTGTTGGAGACAGGAATGAAGCATTTGACAGATATTTAGGTCAGGGAAAGCCTTGTTTTGTGCCAAGAGTCAAAGTTGACCCTGCAGAAGCTATTGAACGTATTCACCAAGCCGGCGGTATTGCAATCTTAGCTCACCCGGTTCTTTATCATCTTGGCAACGCCCAAATGAACAAATTGCTTGACCATATGTGCTCTGCCGGACTTGATGGAATTGAAGCTATATATTCAACCTACAAGATGGGTGATGAATTATCAATCAGACGAATTGCTTCTGAAAGAAATCTGCTGATATCCGGCGGTTCTGATTATCATGGTAAGAATAAACCACATATCCAGCTTGGAACCGGTATGGGACATTTATTCGTTCCTTATGAACTGCTTGATAAGATGAAAGATTCCATGCCAATCACCAACACACAGAAGGAGACTTTCGATGAATAACAAAATTCAAAAAACTATACAACTCTTTTTAACTTTCATAAAAATAGGTGCATTTACTTTTGGAGGCGGTTATGCTATGTTACCACTGATTCAAAAAGAAATTGTTGAGAAGAAACATTGGATAACTGATAATGATATTCTTGAAATAGTGGCTATCTCCGAGTCAACTCCCGGACCAATTGCAATTAATGCGGCTACTTTTGTTGGCTTTCGTATCTGTGGTTTTTGGGGTGCACTATTTGCAACACTTGGAGTTGTGATACCATCCTACCTGATTATTCTTATTATATCTTTTGTACTTAAAGAATTTCAAAGCATAAAAATCATACAATATGCCTTTAATGGTATCAGAGCGGGTGTACTTGCTCTGATTATCAAAGCTCTCTGGTCAATGTATATTCAATGTCCTAAGAATATTATTTCTTATATAATTATGGCATGTTCTTTTATTTTGACTGCTTTGCTTAATGTAAATGTGCTTATTGTAATTATCAGCTGTGCAATATTAGGTTTAGTAACATCTATTGTCATATCAAGGAGGAAATGTTAATGATTTATCTTGAGCTTTTTTATATTTTCTTAAAAATCGGTGCATTTACCTTTGGCGGTGGTTATGCTATGTTACCATTGATTCAGGATGAAGTTATTGCCCATAATTGGATAGATTCACAGTCACTTATTGATTTTATAGCAGTTAGCGAAAGTACACCCGGACCATTTGCTGTAAATATAGCAACATATGTAGGAGCAGAGGTTGGCGGTATTTTCGGTTCTTTTTGTGCAACACTCGGAGTGATACTCCCATCCTTTATTATCATTCTTATTGTTGCAAAATGTTTTATTCAATTTCAAAAAAGTATAGTCATAAAGGGATGTATGTCAGGATTAAAACCTGCTGTAGTTGGTTTGATTGGTTCTGCTGTAATTTCGATGAGTTCAACCGTTTTCATACCAGATGGGTTTAATACTACTGTTTTTACTGATATTTGTTTTTATACAACATTAATTATATTTCTGATATCCGTAGTTTTAGCATTCAAAAAAATAAACCCAATTTTAATTATATGCTTATCCGCAATACTCGGAATAGTTTGCGGATACATATAATTAATTATAACAAAACATCATAAAAGACTCAGATTAACGGTTCTGGATAGTTTAAATTAATGCCTGTATCATTTTTCATCCACAACCTGGAAGATGTAGAATTTCAGATAATAGCTCTCCTGCGCCTCCCACAATATTGGGTGGTCAGGTGACTGTGTTCTGAACTCGACCTGACGGAGCCTTTTATGTACGGCCTTAGCGGCTTCCTTAATAGTCTTGGTAAGAAGCTCCTGTGTCATGAAGTGTGAGCATGAACAGCTTGCAAGATAGCCGCCGTCTTTGACAAGCTTAAGTCCCTTCATATTGATTTCCCTGTAGCCCTTAATTGCGTTCTTTGTAGCTTCCCTCGATTTGGTAAATGCCGGCGGGTCAAGTATTACAACGTCATATTTCTCACCTGCTTCGTTAAGCTTTGGAAGCTCGTCCAATACATTTGCACATTTAAAATGTACTGTATCCTCAAGTCCGTTAAGCTTGGCATTGGCTCTCGCCTGTTCAACAGCATATTCTGATATATCAAGTCCAGTAACTTCCTTAGCACCTGCAATTCCTGCATTTAATGCAAATGTACCCATATGGGTAAAACAGTCTAATACCCTCTTGTCCTTGCACAGCTTCTGCATTGCAAGTCTGTTGTACTTCTGGTCAAGAAAGAACCCGGTTTTCTGTCCATTCACAACATCTATCATGTAGTGGACACCATTCTCAACTATCTCAACATTAGTGTCAAATTCATCACCAATAAAGCCCTTTACTCTCTCCATCCCTTCAAGAGTACGGACTTTGGCATCGCTTCTTTCATATACTCCACGGATATCAATGCTCTTTTCATGAAGGATTCCCTTCACTTTTTCGACAATAAGTGACTTAAATCTGTCAATACCTAAAGCAAGCGATTCCACAACAAGCACATCTGAGTACTTATCTATAACAAGCCCCGGCAGAAAATCTGCCTCCCCAAATATAAGACGGCAGGCAGAGGTATCTACTGTGTCAAATCTGTACTCAACCGCAGCCCTTACTCTCTCCTCAATAAATGCTTCGTCAACAACATCTGTGTGTCTTGCAAGCATTCTTACTGTAATCTTGGATTTTCTGTTAATAAATCCGATTCCCATGAAATAATCATCAAAATCAAGCACCTCAACAAGATGTCCATCAATTATTCCGTCAGACATCCATTCAATTTCGTTATCATATACCCAGGCACCGCCTGCCTTTAATGTTCTTCCTTCACCTTTTCTTAATCGTATCTTTCCGCATACGCTGAATAAATCTTCCATTCTGTTCCTTCCTGCCAGATTTTTCTGACATGTATCATAATTATTCATAATATATTAATCCGTTGACGGATTACCAAGGAAATAAAACATACATACTCCTGCAACCGTAATAAGAAGCGACACGAGCTTAATCCATGAAAATGTAGTCTTCTCACTTCCAAACAGCCCGAAAAGTCCCAGCAGATACGAAACAATTATCTGCGCAACTACAATCGTAACCTCCGCTTTAGCAATTCCAAGACCACTTATACTCTTAATAACTGTAAATGTTATAAATGCACCTATCACACCTCCAAAAAGTGTAATCTTGTTATCAACCTTAAACAGCTTCATGATATCAGGTCTTCCGTCAATTACCCACATAATCGCACAAGTCGCCAGTGCTGTCAACTGCACAAACATTGCCGTAACCCACACACTGCTCGCTTTTGTAACATTTGTATTAAATGCGCCCTGTAAACTCATAAGTGCACCTGATATTATTGCAATCAAAAATCCTGCCATTAACTAACCTCCCCATTAATCTGCATAGAATAATTATTAGTTAATAACAGGATATTTATTCATAATGTTATTTAGTACTCTGCGTACTGTTTTCATTATTATTTTTAGTTGTTTTTTCTATTGTTGTTGCAAATGTACTGTAAGCTGTATCAACATTTCCACCATCATATACCTGATGAAGCATAATCTCATATCTCATATACACTTCTCCTACTCCGATATATTTAGCTTTTACAACAGAGTCAGAATAAATCTGGTGTAACTTCTGGTAGCTTTCTGCTCTCTTAACCTTTAAATCCGCCCTTGCACAGCTTTTCTTAGCCATGTTTCCAAGATAATCTGCATAATCATAAGAAATTGCTCTTGCAACAGCCTTGGATGCATCTACATTCTTAGTGTACGGATTAACTACTGCCATCGTAGTAACAGACATTGCCTTAGAATCAAGGTCATCTCCCATTGAAGGATACTCACATATTCCATAATCTACATCTGTAACATTAATCTCTGCAAGACTGTCTGCATCTAGCACCGTATAGAGCATATTTCCAGTAGAAAACAGATCCGCACATTCTTTAAGACTTACTGTATTTCTGTCAATACCAAATGCATCTTTTAACTGAGCGTACTTAGTAAGAACCTTCTTAATCTTTTCCTGGTTAAGAGATACCTCAGCCCTGTTCTCTGCATTAACTCCGCCTATATTAATATATGCTCCTGCTGCTGCATAATTAAGGAACATTGAATCAGGATCCCATTCAAACACCATTGAAACATCCTGATTCTCATCTGTAATCTGATAATTATCACTTATATTACGAATCTGGTCTATAGTATCAACTGCTTCTGCATATTTCTTATTATATACAAGAAATGAAGTGTTGAACGACACTGGGTAACCATATAACTTACCACCATACGAACATGCAGTCATTGCAGCCTTACCATACACATTCTCATTATAGACTTCAGGATACATATCATTCTCAGAGGTAAGACCTGAAAGATAAGCCTTCTCCATCTCTTCAGATGTCAGAAAATATATATCACACGCATTGTCGTTTCTGACCGATTCGTCATATATATAAGTAATATATGAATCAGCCTCAATATATACAGGATTAATAGTTACCAGTTCATTAGATTTCTTAAATTGTCTGGCAACGAATTCAAGATAAGACTCATATGCACTGTCATTATACCAGACATTAACTGTAATAGGTCCACTAAGATTAAGCTTCTTCGCAGCCTGTGTCCTGTCATCTTTATTACCACAGCCTGCAAAGACTGTCAGCATGGTAACAATCAGCATCATACTGATAAATCTTCTTAATTTCATAAAGTAAACTCCTGATTCTAGAAGGATTTCTTAAGCTTAGCTATGCATTCATCTACATCTGCCTTAGTGATTACAAGTGGTGGAACAAATCTTATAACATTAGTTCCTGCTGAGAACAGAATAAGTCCGTTATCAAGTGCTCTCGCAATTACGTCCTTAGGATTAACTGATAACTCAAGTCCCTGCATAAGACCCATTCCTCGTCTCTCGACAACAACATCTATTGTCTCAACAAGCTCATCAAGCTTTTCTTCAAAGTAAGCAGATACTTCCTTGACATTATCTAATACATGCTGCTTCTCAAAAAGTTCGAACACCTTGGTTGCTGCTGCACATGCAAGTGGATTACCACCGTATGTTGTTCCATGGTCTCCTGGAACCAATGCCTTCGCAACTTCCTCTGTCGCCGCAAATGCACCTACAGGAACTCCACAGCCAAGAGCCTTGGCAACTGTAAGGATATCAGGCTTAACGCCATACTGCTGGAATGCAAACATACTTCCTGTTCTTCCCATTCCGCACTGAATCTCATCAAGTATAAGAAGGATTCCCTTCTCATCGCATAACTTTCTTACACCTTCAATAAATTCTTTAGTAGCAGGATAAATTCCTCCTTCACCCTGTACTGTCTCAAATATTATAGCACAAGTTTTGTCATTAACAAGTTCCTTTACACTGTTAAGGTCGTTATACTGTGCAAACTTAATTCCCGGTATCATAGGTCCGAATGCTTCCTGATAATGCTTATTACCAGTTACTGCAAGTGCTCCCATACTTCTTCCATGGAATGAATGCTGCATTGCAATAATCTCTGCATCAGCCTTTCCGTTCTTGACATAATAATATTTCTTTGCAAGCTTAACTGCACCTTCAATAGCCTCTGTTCCACTGTTAGTAAAGAATACTCTGTCCATTCCTGAAGCCTTTGTAAGTGCAGTTGCAGCCTCTACAGCCGGTTTATTATAGAAATAATTAGATGTGTGTATAAGCTTATCAATCTGTGCCTTTAATGCATCGTTATATTCTTTATTGTTATAACCAAGTGCAAATACTGCTATACCTGCTCCAAAATCAAGATATTCTTTACCATCTGTATCGTAAAGTCTTACTCCGTCACCCTTATCAAGTACTATCTGGTAACGGTTGTATGTATGAATCAGCTTCTCTTCTGCTGTTTCTATAATCTGCTGTGTATTCATGATTACTCTCACTTTCCTATTCTTATGAGCACACATTTTCACATGGGCCAATATAATATTATAACCTCAACGCTTACGGTTCGCAATTATTTATCTGAATCAAAGAATTTTTCTGCATCATCTGAAAGAATAGCTGTACCAACACCCTTGTTAGTAAATATTTCAAGAAGAAGGCAGTGTGGAATTCTTCCATCAAGAATATGTACTCTTGATACACCATGCTCAATAGCATCTATACAGTTATTAAGCTTAGGAAGCATACCTCCGCCAATTGTTCCACTCTCTAAAAGCGTTCTCGCCTCTGAAGTAGAAAGCTCAGATATTAGTGAATCCTTATCATCAAAATCCTTATACACACCTTCAATATCTGTTAAGAATGCAAGCTTTTCAGCACTGACTGCTCTTGCGATGGCACATGCTGCATCATCAGCATTAATATTATATGCATGGAAATCATCATCATATCCGATAGGACATATTACCGGTAAGAAATCGTCCTTAAGCAATGAATCAAGAAGTGTTGTATCAACATCTGTTACTTCTCCAACATATCCTATGTCTTCACCCTTAGAATACTTCTTCTCAACCTTTAACATGCCGCCATCCTTACCACTGATACCGCATGCCTTAACTCCAAGCTGCTCAATCATTGACACAAGACTCTTATTAACCTTGTTAAGAACCATCTCAGCAATCTCCATAGTTGGCTCGTCTGTAACTCTTAATCCATTCTTGAATTCAGGTGTCATGCCTGACTTTTCAACCCATTTGCTGATTTCCTTGCCACCGCCGTGAACGATGATTGGCTTAAAACCAACAAGTTTAAGAAGAACTACGTCCTGAATAACTTTTCTCTTAAGTTCTTCATCTACCATGGCACTTCCGCCGTACTTAACTACAATTATCTTTCTGTTAAATTTCTGGATATAAGGAAGTGCCTCAACAAGCACCTGTGCCTTCATAAGTTCCTCTGTCATATCTTTTGCGCTCATAATAATCTCCATTTCATATTTATTCAGATATATTTGCTTTAAAATGCTGTGTCAGATTAGCTTCTGTAATCAGCATTTATCTTGACATAATCAAATGTAAGGTCACAACCCCATGCTGTAGCGCTTGCATCGCCCTGCTTAACATCCGCAATAGCAATTACAGGATTCTGTGAAAGTATTTCTGTTGCTTTCTCCTCGCTGTAATCTGTAGCAGTTCCATCTTTAACAATCTGAAGCTCACCTGCTGAACTCTTAAAGAAGATATCAACCTTCTCAGGGTCAAAGTCTGCACCAGAATATCCCATTGCACAGAGAATTCTTCCCCAGTTGGCGTCATGTCCGAATATTGCTGCCTTGGTAAGACTTGATGTAACAATTGACTTAGCAAGTGTCTTGGCTTCTGCCTTAGTTGTTGCACCCTTTACCTGAACCTCGAAAAGACATGTACAGCCTTCGCCGTCACCTGCAATCATCTTGGAAAGCTCTGTAAATACATAGCTTAAGCCTTCATAGAAAGCATTATAATCAGCACCCTCTTCTGTAATCTTCTTGTTGCCAGCCATTCCGTTAGCAAGAACAAGAGCTGTATCATTAGTTGATGTATCTCCATCAACTGATATCATGTTAAATGAATCATCAACAATTGCACTTGTCATCTTCTGAAGAAGTGCCTTGTCAATATCACAGTCTGTTGTTATGTAGCAGAGCATTGTTGCCATGTTAGGATGAATCATTCCTGCACCCTTGCACATACCACCGATTGTTACCTTAGTACCAGCAACCTCTACTTCTACAGCAACCTGCTTGCTTCTTGTATCTGTAGTCATAATTGCCTCTGCTGCCTGTGTTCCTGCTTCTAATGAAGCATCAAGCATTGGAGCAAGCTTTTCAATTCCTGCACAGATTCTGTCAACAGGAAGCTGCATTCCGATAACACCTGTTGAACCGATAAGTACTGCATTCTCCGGTACATCCAGCACCTTTGCGACTGCCTTTGCTTCTTCTGCACATGCATTATCTCCTTCAACACCTGTACATGCATTGGCAACACCGCTGTTTACAACTACAGCCTGTGCAAAGTCTTCATTATATACAATGTTTCTGTCCCATTTGACAGGAGCTGCAAATACTTTGTTAGTTGTAAATGTTCCTGCTGTAACACATGGCTTCTCGCTGTATACAAGTGCCATATCTTTCTTTCCGTTTTTATATTTAATCTGTGCTTCACATCCGGCAGCCTTGAATCCTTTAGCTGCTGTAACACCGCCTTTAATTATATTCATAACATCCTCCTATTGTACCATCACATATATCCTGTCATCACACATATTTTGTCGTGTAAATTCTAAACTTACACCACATTTATTATGGAAACATTGGTGCAAGCTGTAATCCCTCATTCTCTGGAAGTCCGAAGAGAAGATTCATATTCTGTACTGCCTGACCTGCTGCACCTTTAACGAGATTATCTAACGCTCCCATCATAATAAGTCTGTTGGTTCTTGGCTCAATCTTAAATCCTATATCAACAAAATTGCTTCCCTCAACCCAGCGTGTTTCAGGGCATACATCTTTAGGAAGTACTCTTATGAAATATTCCTTATCATAGTACTTGTCATATGCTGCCTTAACATCTTCGTATGTAACATCTTTGGTAAGGTTGGCGTATGCTGTTACAAGAATTCCCCTGTTCATTGGAACCAAATGTGGTGTGAAGATAAGCTTTAAATCGTCTCTTCCACACGCATATCCCAGCTGCTCCTCAATCTCAGGTGTATGTCTGTGAGTTCCGACACCATAAGCCTTCATGCTCTCATTAACTTCGCAGAAAAGGTTGGCAACCTTAGCTCCACGTCCTGCACCTGAAGTTCCACTCTTGGCATCAATTATAATTGTATCCGGATTGATTATTCCTTCCTTAACCATTGGGTAAAGTGTAAGAATTGATGTTGTTGTATAGCAGCCCGGATTCGCAATGATTCTTGTATCTTTGCTCACCTTGTCTCTGTTAATCTCACATAAGCCATAGACAGCTTCATCAATATACTGTGGTGCTTTATGCTCAAGCTTATACCACTGTTCATATACATTAACATCCTTAAGTCTGAAATCAGCACTCAGATCAATAATCTTAGTCTTTGAAAGAATTTCGTCATTAACAAGTGATGCACATAAGCCCTGTGGTGTTGCTGTAAATATAACATCAACCTCGTTAGCAAGCTGCTCCATATTGTCGTCCATACATTTTGCATCTACAAGCTTAAACATGTTTCTATATACATCTGAATAATTCTGATCTATGTAACTTCTCGAACCGAGCCATACAATCTCTGCATCCTTATGTCCTAATAATAATCTGACAAGCTCGTTACCTGCGTAACCTGTCGCACCGATAATGCCTACTTTAATCATAACTCCTCCTTGTTTTGCGAAGCAAAATGCATATATTCAACATTTATGCATAAAATAACGCAAAATGTAAATTGATAACCTACATTATAGCAACTTTTTTTCTTATGTAAAGGATATTTTGAAGAAATTTTATATTTATACATTTTTGTTGTATATTAATGTATAATATGCATAATTTGTTGTTGCATTTTTAAATAAAGTAGTTTATTATAATCTGCAGGTGCATAGCATATGTGTTTTACTATGTAAACTTAATAATATACGGAGGAATATATAATGAAAGAAAAAGTTATTCTTGCTTATTCTGGCGGACTTGACACAACTGCCATCATCCCTTGGTTAAAGGAAACATACAACTATGATGTTGTCTGCGTATGTGCAGACTGTGGTCAGGAAGAGGAGTTGGACGGACTTGAGCAGAGAGCTCTCTCATGTGGTGCTGCTAAGTTATATATAGAAGATATCACTGATGAGTTCTGCGACAACTACATCGTTCCATGTGTTCAGGCACACGCTGTTTATGAAAATAAATATTTACTTGGTACTTCAATGGCAAGACCTCTTATTGCTAAGAGACTTGTTGAGATTGCCCGTAAGGAAGGTGCTGTTGCTATCTGCCACGGTGCTACTGGTAAGGGTAATGACCAGATCAGATTCGAACTTACAATCAAGGCTTTAGCTCCAGATATCAAGATTATCGCTCCTTGGAGAGATTCTAACTGGAAGCTTCAGTCTCGTGAAGATGAGATTGAATACTGCAGACAGCATGGTATTCATCTTCCATTCAGCACAGACTGCAGCTACAGCCGGGACCGTAACATCTGGCATATCAGCCATGAAGGTCTTGAGCTTGAAGATCCAGCTAATGAGCCTAACTACAAGCATTTATTAGTTCTTGGATGCACTCCTGAGGAAGCTCCGGATGAACCAGAATATGTTACTATGACATTTGAAAAAGGTGTTCCAAAGTCAGTTAACGGCAAGGCTATGAAGGTTTCTGATATCATCAGAGAGCTTAACAGACTTGGTGCCAAGCATGGTATCGGTATCATTGATATCGTTGAGAACCGTGTTGTTGGTATGAAGTCCCGTGGTGTATATGAGACTCCTGGTGGAACTATTCTTTACGAAGCACATCAGCAGCTTGAGGAATTAGTTCTCGACAGAGATACAACAACATTCAAGATGGATGTTGGAAACAAGTTTGCACAGGTTGTTTACGAAGGAAAGTGGGAGACACCTCTTCGTGAAGCACTTCAGGCATTCGTTGAGAAGACTCAGGAATATGTAACAGGTGAAGTTAAGTTCAGACTTTACAAGGGTAACATCATCAAGGCTGGAACAACATCTCCATATTCACTTTACAATGAGTCAATTGCATCATTCAAGACAGGTGATATGTATGATCATCATGATGCTGACGGATTCATCAACCTCTTCGGTCTTTCACTTAAGGTAAGAGCTATGAAGAAGCTTGAGAACGAGAAGAAGAACAATAAGTAATTAAAGAATATAAAAAACAGCATCCCCGGTATGGTTATTAATCATGCCGGGGATGCTGTTTATTTATTCTTAATTATATTCTCTTCTTTTGGACTTCAACTTGTCTTTCCACTGCTCTAACGTCCAATTCCGCGTGATGGCAAGCGACTGGATTATTTTCCAATTTACGACACTTACATAAGCCAATACAATGCTAATACTATCAAGTAGAAAATAACAAATACAAAAAACACAATACTCAGAACCAGATAAATAGTCGGTTCATTTCCCATCACTGCATTCTTGGGATTTATTTTACTAACATATATCGTATAAACCTCCCCTCTTGTATGAAGCGGTGAAAATATATTCATACTTACCCAGCCAACATAATTATACCCTTTATCGTCACGGATAAGGAACTCAGAAAAGTAATGATTGCTATTACCATATGCGATACCTTCAGTTTTATAGAATTGAGTTTTTATGTATAAATATCTAGCCAAAAATATCATATCCAGCATAATATAAATAATTATATATTCTCCATGCATTATTGCATCCCCCTTAATGAATCACATCTAATATAAATAATTGTTCTCATTTCCTACACCACATATTTCATGTTATTCGACAGAGTTAAATGCGATGTGTTCACATGCTTTGTCATGTTTACTCTTTTAGTATATATTAAATTTCACCATTTGTAAAATACCTGTTCGTTGCATGGAGTTCAATTTCTTGAAATTCAAAACATGAATTATATGAATTAACATTAATCCATTGTAACTTCCTATCAATTCATAAAAAATCCTCCGCTTATATGCTAATTTCATAGCTTTTCCTATTCAATCTTATATAGAAGACCGTTTTTGACCGAATATTCCTATAACACTACTGATTATTCTGACTTTATAGGTTAATTTATTAACTATCATTATAGTCTCATGTATTTTCGACCTATAAGACTTTCAAATATTCGACTACCTATAGGTATCATGTTGTCCAGATTAATTATATATCATGATAATCTAGCTGATTGGACTTTTTCTCTGCTTTCTCATATGCTAATGTCCAATAACTCATTGACTACAAGGCGGATTGGACACTACAAGCAGCTTATTCAGCAAAAAGTCCAATCTTTCCAGATTCCATAGCAATTCTAGACCTTTTAACTTATTCTCTTGCTTGCAAGGTCCAATCCACCCGAGTAAAATGTACCCCATATAGTGGACACGCATATATGAAATTATTTACCTAAAATTCTGGAGGTTCCCATCTTGGAAACACCGACACTTTATCCTTATACCTAAATTATTTAATTCTTTATGGCTGAACCAGTTTTGACACATGTAAAAAATACAATAGTTTTAGGAAGACCAATACTGTGATATATTTATATTAACTTTATTGGAGGTTTATCATGTCTACAAAAAAGAGATTCACAGAAGAACAGATGCAGATACTTATGGCAAATCCATATGTAAAGAATGTTACACCAGCTAAGATTAACCTATTCTCTTGAGTTTAAACAAAAAACAATAGCTCAGGCAGAAAGAGGCATGAAATCAATTAAGATCTTTAATGGGGCTGGTCTCACTGATGACATTCTTGGGAAAAAACGTATTTATTCAGCAATGAAGACATTTAAGCGTGAGGCAAAATCACCTGAAGGATTAAGGGAATCAAAAGGAAAATCGAAAGAAGACAGGATAACTGCTTTTGCAAAAGAAGATTTATCAAAAAAGCAGACAAATGCTGCAATAAAAGAACTTCAGGATAAGATAGTCCATCTTGAACAGATGGTTGAATTTCTAAAAAAACGCAATTACCGCCCAGGAAATGAAAGCATGTGACATTTTTCCTTTGATTGAACATCAGATAAATGCTGAAATGAATAGTCTTGAAGTGAAAGAATTATGTGCATCAGCAGGGGTTTCACGTTCCGGTTATTATAACTGGCTGCGAAGAAGAGAACAACGTGAACAACGTGAAATTCAAGATAAAAAGGACTTTGAACTTATACTGGAAGCCTATAAATATCGTGGATATGACAAAGGAGCCAGAGGAATTCACATGAGACTGCTGCATATGGGAATCCGCATGAATGTAAAGAAAATCCGACGTTTGATGAAAAAATATGAACTGTTGTGTCCTATAAGAGCAGCAAATCCATACCGAAGAATAGCAAAAGCAATAAGAACAAATGCAGTTGCAGACAACAGGGTAAAGCGAGAATTCAGAAAGCATGGAGCAAGAAAGATACTGTTAACAGACATAACATACATACCATTTAAAGATAAATTCTGCTATTTATCAGTTATAAAAGATGCATATACAAAACAGGTATTATCTTATGTATTAAGTGAATCATTAGAAGTTGATTTCGTACTATAAACAGTAAGGAATCTGATAAAAAATCATGGTGATACATTAAAAACAGATGCAGTTATTCACAGTGATCAGGGATGTCATTACACAAGTGTAAGTTTCCGTGAGCTTTTGTCTGATTGTAAACTCAGACAATCTATGTCAAGAAGAGGAAACTGCTGGGATAATGCACCACAGGAAAGTTTTTTCGGTCATATGAAAGATGAATTAAAAATAAAAAAGAAAAAATGGGAGAATTTCGAAGAAGTCAAGCAGGCAATTGATGATTGGATAGATTATTATAATAATGATAGAGGACAATGGCTGCTAAAAAAGATGTCACCTAATGAATTCTATCAGTACACAAAAACAGGAATAAATCCTTTATTGGCAGGATAAAGTTTGGGTAAAAAATTGTACCAATCGTGTCCTTGACACGGGGTACAATCTAAGTCATTGCTACAAAAAATATGCGGTTTTTTTGCCACGAAAATGGCTTAAAACCGCATATTTCTGTATAGAGGACGTTATATAATTGTCACAAAGTTGGTGGGGAGGATGTTATGTCATTGCTACATCTTTTCTATCCTAATGCGTCAATATTTATTCCTACTTTCGCAAATAAAAATTGTAGCAACACATGCATTTGCGTATCTGGATTATCATAATATCTGTTTTCTTTTGGCGTTTTATTTGCCTCTTTACCCTGATTATCCTCTGATATTTTTTTACCCCTTTGAATTGCATTCTTTATATCAGATAATCCGATTTGATTGACTATTTCCGTTACCCTTTTTTCTTTTTTTATGTTTGCATCTGCTGCTAACCCAAAAACTTGTCGTAATTTATCAGCATATGCATCCTGATTTTGTACTATATCAAAATAGTCTTCTTTATGAAGAATCAGCCATAAATCAAAACAATAATTTGTATATCCTAATTCAATCTTATTTTCTATTGCCAAATCTATTGCTTCTTCATACTTATCCTTTTTTCCGTCATAATCAAAAACAGATACTTTGTTTTCCTTACCAATAGATTTCTGAATAGTTCGGTCTACCACACACTTAGGATTTCCGCCATATGGTTCCGCATAATCAAATACTAAATCATGCGTTCTTTCTTCAAAGCAATTCACTAATTCTGCTACTTTATCAAAATATATTCTTTCCTGGTTTTTTCCCTCACATCCTACAATGCAGAGAAATTGTGGTCTTCGTATTTTATTGTTCTTTGGACGATTCAAGATTATTCGCCTCTCTTTCCAATATGTGCTTAAATGCAATTTCCAAATCCATATGTGGCAATGCTCCATATTTTCCATTCAAATAATTTTTTAATATTCTTTCTTCTGGACGTAATTTGTAATCTGCTAAAGAATATATCTCGCTCACCATATCATTCCTTCTTTTTTCAACCATTACAATTTGATCATGTCTAAGCAATTCACCGTCTAAATATATTGGATTATGCGTATTGAAAATTAACTGAGCATTATTTTTATTGATATCTTTATTGTTAAAAATTCTTATCAGCGATACAACAATTTCAAAATGCAATGAAGCATCCATTTCATCCAAAACAATGACCCCGCCATTATCTAAAACATCTATAAACGGTTGTAACAATCTAATCAAATGGATAGTTCCTCTCGATTCCATCAGCTCTGAATCTACAATCATGGATATTGCATATTTTTTTTGTGGTTGTTCATCTTTTCTTAATGGTACTTGATACATTGAACACATAGATAATTCATCATTATCTGTTTCTGCCATAAATCCAATTTTTTGATTTCCAAACTCAGCTATATTCATAACTTCTTTAACTGAGGCACTTTCGAAAATATTTCTACGAATATCTTTATCTGGTTTTTTATTAAATATCGTCTTTAAATCCTTTTGTCTAAAATTCATGTCATTTGCATTCATAATAACATTAAATTTTTCAAACCATAAATTAAAATCTTCAAAATATTTTTTATCAAACAAATTACTAATTGCACCTGCTACAACTAACTTTTGCTTATCCAATGTCTGATTCAATTTGTGAATCAAACGTTCAGAAAAATCCGCATCATCCTTATTAATATAACCTTTTTTTACTAATTTCTTTACATCCACATAAATTTGATTTTCATCATCTCGTGAAAAGAACAAGTCATCATTAACATAAAGAACCTCTTCTTCAATTTTATATACATCAATATCCGTAAACTTAATTCCGTATCTATAAATATTATTTTGAGTGGAAAATGTAATTTCTAAAGAAACCGGATCATACCAACTTGTATCTCTAATAAAAGATAACATACTTTTATAAGATTCCAGCTCTTTGCAATTTAAAGTTCCTTTCATAACAATTTTTTTTAATATATCCATTGCCAACACAATGTTGGATTTTCCACATGCATTTGCTCCATAAATGACAGTCATTGGTAATACTCTTAACTTATTACCATTTACACTTTTATCTATCACATAATCATTATGCGTTTTCTGTTTACTTGAAAGCATTGTAAAAAAAGTCTCATCTTTAAATGACCTAAAGTTTTCCATTTTAAAGTTTAACAACATTTTTTTTGCATCTCCTTTCCATTTCTTTATATAATTATACATCATTATTGCTTTTTATCAACAATTTTATTGTTATTATATGCTAATTTGTTGCTATTTATACTTCACCTTCACTCTCCCGTCATCATACACATATATTCCCTGCACATATTCTTCCAGCATCTCTCGTGTCAGCTTTTCATAGCCTAAATACATCAACATCTGCTCCACCGGAACATTCTTTTTCATCAGGATTTCTTTCTCACCATTTATCAGTTCTTCCAGTTTCTCTACACGTTTCTGCAGTCGTTCTCTTTCTTCTTCCAACTGCTTCCTGGCTTCCATGAACTGTTTCTGGTTCATCTGTCCCTCGTGATACTTCTCATAGTTCTGACGGTTCTGAAGCTTTATCTGCTCCTGACGTTTTTCACAGTCCGTACTTTCCAGCTCATAGGCTTCTATGCTGTCCGTATGCTTTTTTCTCATAGATTGCTGCATCTGTTCCTGGCTGATATTCTGACGTAAATATGCCTTAATTTCTGCCAGCACGATATGCTCCAGCATTTTGTTATCAGCTTTTCCGGCAAAGCATCCTGTATCTTCTTTTCCTTTACTGTAAGCACAGCTATAAAGGATATGACCATGAACCGGACTGCTTGAAGTTAGGCTTCTGCGACAATTTCCACATTTCACATAGCCACCTAACAATGTTGTTTCCCTGTCGAATTTGCCTTTCTTGGTGTATCTGATCTGTAAGGACTGTGCTTTTTCAAAAATTTCTTTTGATACGATCGGCTCGTGATGATTTTCCATCACTTTCCACTGATTTCTCGGTACGGTACTTCTTTCCCTGTTCCGGGATCTGGAATCTTTGTCTTTCCATAGACCATACAGCCTATATAAGTTTTATCATTCACAATCTTCCGTATCATATCACTCGTCCACTGCAGTCCTCTTGATGCAGTTTTCTTGCTGTCTGATTTCTGTCGTCTGCTCATGGACTGCAAGGGAGTCAGTACCCCCTCTTCATTAAATAACCGACAAATCTCCATCTTGGAATACCGCTGATTTGTCAGTTCAAATACTCTACGAATCACTTCTGCTTCGTCCTCTACAATCACCAGTTCTTTCTTATTTTCAGGATTTATTCGATACCCATAAGGTGCAGATTCACAGCAATACTCACCTTTTCCTCGTCTGGTACTGACTGCCGATTTTACCTTTACAGACTGGTCTTTCACATAAAAATCTGCGATCAGTCCTTTAAACTGTACTTCGATGTCGGAACTCTTTCCTTTATAATCTCTAGAATCATATCAATCTGAGATAGAAATAAATCGTACTCCCAGGAATGGAAAAATCTGTTCCAGATAAGTCCCATACTTGCCAAGTTGTTCCATCTGCTCACCGGATTTATAGGTGAGATTCGGAATCAGGTATCCATTTACATTTGTATAAGTCAGTTTCATATCCCTATAACCTCTCTTTCGTTTAAACTGTTGTCTGTAACAGAACCAACTGTTCATGTTACGTCATTGCTACAAATCTTTCTTTCCATATCATTTTGAATCCAACCCGAGCAGATTTTCTTCAAAATCATGGTGAAAGTGCTTCGTTTCTGTGTTGGGAAAATGAACGGAAACACTTGATTTTACTGACTTTCTTCAATGTAACCTTATTATAACGTCCTCCCCGCACCTTCTTACTCAATTTGGACTTCCACATGCCTCTTCACCACTCCAGCGTCCAATCCGCCACCACAGCTCCACCGCATATTACACTCCACCTGCCAATCCACCGCACAAAAGTCTTCCGTGAGAATGAAGTCAGGCGACTATACAACTCGTTTTCAAACCGTTGCGAAGACGCCGGCACTTAGTAAGCTGGGAAAGCTGGCACACAGTACCAGCAAATCCCAGCGAACTTAGTACCGCTGCGTCGTAGCACGAGCGCAAGCGTGTTTGAAAATGATATATACAGCAGCCTGCCTCACACATCCGCACGAAACCTACCCCTGAAATTTCTCTCTGTCAATCTCCTTCTCTTCCACTTTCCTGTTGACATATGTCCGAAGCAGCGCATAACACACTGAGCTGATTGGAATAAATGTAAGCATCCCCATTATACCAAACAGATTGCCACCGATTGTAACAGCAACAAGCACCCACATTCCCGGCAGTCCAACAGAACTTCCAACAACATGAGGATATATAAGATTTCCTTCAATCTGCTGTAATATAAGGAATACTCCCACGAATATAAGTGCCTTTAACGGGCTTGTCATCATTATAAGAATCACACCGACTATACATCCGATAAATGCACCAACAATCGGAATAAGTGCAGTAACCGCAATAATAATTCCTATAAGAAGTGCATAAGGCATTCGCAATATAGACAATGTAATAACAAACATCGTTCCAAGAATACATGCTTCAAGGCACTGTCCTGACAGGAAATTAGAGAATGTAGTGTTGGTAAGTCTTAACACTTCAATGATTTTATCTGCCCTGCTCTCAGGCATGCACACATACATAAGTTTCTTACACTGTGATGCAAGCTTTTCTTTCTGGAAAAGCACATAAACTGAGAATACAAACCCAATAAAGAAATTAGTAATACCTGAGAAGAATCCGCTTATAGCCCCGATTCCGCCATTAATAATTCCTTTAGTTCCTATTGAAAGGAAATTCATAACATTTGAAAGAACAGAATCCCAGTTGATTGATATGCTGCTTAACTTTTCCTCATACTCAGGATATGCAGACAGCTTGACCTGCAGCCAGTTGATTAGATTATTAACCGCTGTTGGCACCTGTCCTATAAGGTCAGCAATTGTGTTCACCAGTTCAGGCACAACCACAAAAAGTACGCCTGCAATAATAGCCAGTATCAAAATCAGTGTAAGCATATAAGCAAGCACTCTTATAAGTCTGGGATGCTTCTTCTTACAACGCTTGTCAAACAGCCTGTTAAGTCCTTTTTCAATTGCTTTCATAGGTACATTGAATACAAATGCGATGACTGCGCCAATTATAAATGGCATTACAAGTCCTGCAAGATATGATATAGAATCAAGAATTCCAGTCACATTGTTAAGGGCAAGGTATATTACAATTAGCACTGCGCCTATCGTAATTCCCTTAACAACCTGACTGTCTTTAAAATGTCCTTTGTTCATACAACCCCTCCACTCTTTAAAGTTACTTCTAATATACTATACAGAAGTCCGGGATTCAAACATATTATATAAATTTAAGAATTGTAAAATGTTAGTTATACTGTGCATCAACCATACTCATCATCATTCGCATATTGAATGCTCCCATGAACTTCACTGATGGAAGATATACAAAATGCTTCTTCTGGATTACACAGTCATCCTCATATTCATCATCATACACTTCAAGTCTCATAACCTCATTTACAAGCTGACCCTTACCCGGCTGTACATTGAATGCGCCTTCTATGAATGGTGCGAAGCAGTCACGCTCGCCACTCTGGTCAGGGTCATATGCAATAAATGTATGAATCATACTCTCATACTTTGTAATAAATAATCCATTATCTGCACCGCTTTCCTTTAGTGCATTTCTGTAATTGTCCATCTCTTCCTCATACACTGCTGACTGCTTATTAATAATCTCTTCTAACTCACCCGCAGTCATAGGAATATTTTCTGCAAAGAAAAATGCGAGTGGCTGGATGCTTCCATATAATAAAAAGCAGCTCATATCCGAATTAAGAGTCTGTGATACCTCAAGCTTATCAGTGTCACCCATATACATAAGAACTGCAAAATTGCCCTTAGAAGTAAACTCCTTAAGCATATTAATAGCTGCCTTTAATTCTGTTCTCGAAAAATGTCTCATAATATCTAATTCCTTTTCATTTAAACTATCGTTGATTATATCACCTATGACTGATATTTTCACTTCCAAATTTTACTTTTCATAATTTCATACAATCTTCATTCAGATATATGGACTTCAATATGCCACCACTTCTCAAAAATAAGCAGCCGCCCTGTTGATCAAACAGGACAGCTGCCTCTATAAAAAGATTAGGAAAGTAAGAAAGCTTTATCACAGAGCGTCGTTACCGGTTTCACCGGTTCTTATCTTGACTGCTCCCTCAATATCCTTGATGAATATCTTACCATCACCAAAACTGTTAGTATTAAGTTCTTCCAATACCTTATTAATTATACCCTCAACTATCTCGTCTTTTACGACAGTTCTTACACTTAATTTAGGTAAAAGATTTATACCCGGAGTTTCATCTCTTGTATATACCTGACCTGCGCCCTTCTGGTGACCGTAGCCAAATATTGTTGTAATCATTACACCTCTTGCACCCTCACTGTCAAGAATCCTTTTAAGATTCTCCAGCTTCTCAGGCTTTATAACTATCTCTAATTCTTTCATAATCCATAACCTCTTTTCTTCACATTTTAATATTCCTTATCACCATCAGGTGTCTTCATCCATACCTTTTCATGCTTCCACTTAATAAGAATCATATACAGCCATAGGATAAGACCTACACCCATATATCCTGCAAATCCTAACCATGTTGCCTTTCCGATACCGATAGTACAGAAGAATGCAATAATTGCCATGATTATAAGAGAGGCTATCTTAAGTCCTGTTGCACATTTGTATGGTCTCTCCCATTCAGGATGCTTCTTTAAAAGAACAAGTGAAGATATTGAAGTAATCACATAACACAATGCACACGCGAATGCCATCAGGTCAAAGAATGCTGTAATACTCTGCATTGCAATAAATCCAATACTTACAACAAGAATAAGTATGTTAGGAAGTGTTGGCTGGTTGTACTTATTAGTGTATGAGAACTGCTTTGGAAGGAAATTCTGACGACCCATAGCGTATATCATACGGACGCCTGAATACCAGAAACCAAGTACTGATGTACCAATTGGGAATACAACTCCGACAATACCCATTATAAGGACAAACCATGCAATCTTATCACCGAAGCAGTACTGTAATGCTTCAAATGTGATGAATGGGTGGCAGTCACCGCCATTAGTAAGCTCTGCCCAAGGCATTGCACCTGCAAGACAGAAGTAGAAAATTGTATATATAGCACCACATGTTATAACTGAACCAAGAATAGCTTTCTTCTGGTCCTTAATTGGGAAGTCGCCCTCCTCAACCATTGCCGGTACTGTCTCGAATCCGAAATATGGTGTTATCATAAATGAACAGCCAACAACCCATGCAATACCGGTTGCAAAATTACCACCCCATTGCTTTTCATTGCTGCTTGTAAAGAAATCTGCGAAATTAGCAATGCTCCAGTGTCCACTGAACAGGAAAAGTAATGAACAGATAAGAATACCTGCGATACCTGCCATAAGCATGAATGACTGAACCTTGCCTGCTACAACATTTTTATAAAGACTGAGTACACACCAGAAGCACAGTACTAATGAACCGACAATAACTGCCTTGCCGCCTGTAAGTCCCAGACCAAACTGATGATTTAACCATTCGATAATTCCAAGTACACCTGCTGCAGGAACGGCTATCCATGCACACATGATAAGCCACGCTGACCAGAAACCTGCATGCTTGTTAATACCTACCGTATTGAATACCAGACACGAACCTGTACTTGGTAACATTGTCGAGAATTCAGCATACACAAATGCTGTCGGCAGTACTGCCAGTGTCATAAGTGCAAATGCTAAGAATGTTCCGGGACCTGTATATGACATGAATATACCATCCCAGTAACACATAAATGTAAATATTGCTCCCGTTGCCATTGCATATACATAAATCAGCTTCATTGATTTAGATAATGCATTTGTTTTCTTTTCGCCCATAATAGCTTCCTCCCTTATTGTTGTTCATGATTTGTTGTCACGAAGATTTCTTATGTGCCTAGCCGAATAATCTAAGATACCTTTCAGCTAATTCCATGGTTCCATCCATCCAGCCGACACTTAATTCTGCTACCGGACCTGATTCCTGATGAGATGCAAGCCATGCTGTAAGCTGTAATCTTCTCATCATTATAAATGTGTCTATTTCTTCAAAATCCGTATCAGTGAACGGAAGAACCTTCTTATATCCTGCAAGCCATGCATTTACAAGCTTTGGAACAATTGGCTTGTCCTCAATAAAACTAAGTGCTGACGCAAGGTCATGTAAGTGCCATCCAAAACCGCAGTCATCAAAATCAATAACCTTAATCTGGTCGCCCTCAATAAGCAGATTAGCTAATCTTAAATCTGCATGTATGAGTCCAAAATTATTCTCATTAGTTCCATATCTTTCAAGTCTTCTCTTAATAATTCTTGAAACCTCTGACAATATATTTTCTGCCTCCGGGGTCATCTCTGGAAATGCTCTCCAGTCACCCCATGCAGCATGTTCACCTATTATCGTGTCGTAAGTCCATACCATACGGTCAAGCTTGTCTGTTCCGTTCCATATCTCTGTCTGACGGTGAAGATAAGCTGTTGTCTCACCGAGATATCTGAACTGCTTTACCATCTGCTCCTCGTTATTCTCATCGGGTGCTTCTCCCGGAAGAAAATCACATATAACACAGAAATATACATTTCCATCCGGTCCTGTAATCTCCTGTATTCTTACCATCAAGCCCTTTTATAGGATTAGCTACAAGAAGCGGTGTGTAGTCATTAATCTGTCTTAACCACTTCATCTCTGAATTAAGCTCATCCAATGTGTGATAACCCGGTCTGCTTATTCTAAGCACTCCTTCTTTTTCACCTGTTTCTTTGTTCTTGACCATATAGGTTGCATTCTCTGACAGCACTATGAGTTTCGCCTCACATCTGTCCTGCCATCCGTATTTTTCAAGCGAAGCATTTGCAACCGCATCAAATAAATCAACATTTTCAAATGCCATGTCATTATCCTCCAATTAGAAAAGGCGTACACAAATCTATCCGATTCATGTACGCCTTTGTACTTTTCTTATATTAAATTACTGTCCCATAGATGTTGTTTCCGGCAATGTGCTTCCGCCATCAATAACTATCTGTGTTCCGGTTATGTAGCTTGATTCATAACAACCAAGGAATGCTGCAAGTTCTCCAACCTCCCCAGGGTCAGCCAGCCTCTTTAAAGGAACTGCATCTGCAATTGCCTGTATTGCTCTCTCCGGATTCTCCGGGTCTGACTGCTTTGCCATTCCTTCAACAAGCGGTGTCCTTACATATCCCGGACATATTGCATTAACTCTTATATTCTTGTCTGCAAATTCTCTTGCAAGCGCCTTTGTAAATCCTACCAGTGCCGCCTTAGATGTTGCATATGCAACCTCGCCAGGATCAGCTACCATATCTCCTGTTACAGAGCTTGTAACTACGATTGCACCACCGCCATTTGCTATCATGCTCGGAATAACTGCTTTTGCCACATTCCATGCACCTTTGACATTAATATCAAGATGTAAGTCTCTATTTTCAAATGTGTCATCTTCAAGAAAGTCTTCAAGAACACATACACCTGCGTTACATACAAGCACATCAATCTTTCCATATGTTTTCTCGGCAGTCTCAACAATTCTTTCAACACTCTTGTAATCAGATACATCAACCTGAACACCTGTTGCCTCATACCCTTCGCTTTTTAACTGCTCTGCAAGTTCAAGTACCTTAGGGCCTCTTGCTGCAAGCACACATTTTGCACCATACTTTGCATACACTTTGGCGATTCCTTCACCGATGCCTTTGGATGCTCCGGTAATTACTGCAACTTTTCCTTCTAACTTTCCCATAACGCCACGCACCTTTCTTAGTTTCCTGAAATGTAAGAAAGGGGCACGAAAGCTTTCACTTTCGTGCCCCTTTGCACTTCGACACTAACTATAGTCCCAAGTGCGTGAAATTGCAACAATAAAAATATGCGTTTTTTCCTTAATTCATAAGGTGATTTTCTAAAAATTTCTTTATTCGTAAAGTGGGTACTTATCTGTAAGTCCCTTAACAAGTTCCATTGCCTTAGCCTGGTTAGCATCTACATCATCAACAAGCATAGCAATTGCTTCTGCAACAACATCCATATCAGCCTCATTGAAGCCTCTTGTTGTAACGGCTGCTGTACCAAGTCTGATACCACTTGTTACGAATGGAGAAGCCGGGTCATTAGGAATTGTATTCTTGTTACATGTAATGTTAGCTGCATCCAGAAGCTTCTCAACTTCCTTACCAGTCTTTCCCTTGCTTAAGAGGTTAACAAGCATAAGGTGGTTATCTGTACCACCAGATACGATATCAAAACCTCTGTTCATAAGTCCGTTAGCAAGTGCTGATGCATTCTTAACAACATTTTCAGCATATACCTTAAAGCTTGGGTCAAGTGCTTCCTTTAAGCATACTGCCTTACCGGCAATAACATGCATAAGAGGTCCGCCCTGAATTCCAGGGAATACAGACTTGTTAAGCTTGAACTTCTCTGCTGCCTCTGCTGAAGCAAGAATCATACCACCTCTTGGTCCACGGAGTGTCTTATGTGTTGTTGTTGTTGTAACATCTGCATATGGAATTGGGCTTGGGTGTGCACCACCGGCTACAAGACCTGCAATATGTGCCATATCTACCATAAGTAATGCGCCAACTTCATCACAGATTTCTCTGAACTTCTTGAAGTCGATTGTTCTTGCATAAGCAGAAGCTCCTGCAATAATCATCTTAGGCTTGCATTCCTTGGCAATTCTTAATACTTCATCATAATCAATAAATCCGTCTGCTGTAACACCATAAGGAACGATGTTAAAGTATTTTCCAGAAATATTAACTGGTGAACCGTGTGATAAATGTCCACCACAGTCAAGGCTCATACCCATAACTGTATCTCCAGGATTAACAAGTGCGAAGAATACAGCTAAGTTAGCCTGTGCTCCTGAATGTGGCTGTACATTTGCATATTCACAGCCAAAAAGCTTCTTTGCTCTTTCAATTGCAAGTGTCTCAACAACATCGACATACTCACAACCACCGTAATATCTCTTTCCAGGATATCCTTCTGCATACTTATTAGTAAGAGGGCTTCCCATAGCAGCCATAACTGCCTTACTTACAAGGTTCTCAGAAGCGATAAGCTCGATGTGGCTTCTCTGTCTTCCAAGTTCATCATCCATAGCCTTTGCAAGGTCTGGATCATAGTTTAATACTTCATCAAATGAATACATATAACTTCCTCCCATTATACTTTAGTGAAACAAAGTGTCCCTAATTACTTATGATATAATTAAATTACGAATTAGTCAATTTAAAGTTATGAATTCCTGCTTTTTTTAATATTTGTTTCTGTATATCGACTGCAACTCCATATCCCTGCTCCTCAAGTTCATATGTTGATTGTTCAAGTGCCATCTCAAATTTTTCAACCATACTTAAAAAATGCTGCGTTGCTATTCCTTTTCCAAGACCAAGTTTCTTTGCCTCATTCTCAAACGACTTCTGATTTATATTCCTTATATCATATTCGCCATCTATGTTAAGCGACATTTTCTCTGTGCTGCTGTCATATATAACAGTACTTAATAAATCATATGCCGGAGCTAATCTTATTCCTTTTAAATCCTCACTATATAAAAGAGCAATATTTTTAACATGATTATCTGTATTACCTATAAGATAATTAAATATACATAAATCCCATAGCCTTATCTGATCTTCAATTGGATTGCTTGAATAATTTTTTATTAGTTCAAATGCATCTGCTAAATAATCTTTCCCGTTTTTCTCGTATTTTTGTGACGCTGTAATTCCAAGTGCCTGTGCAAAATCCTCCTGATGAAGTCTTAATGGAACTTTCTTCCCCATTAATTCTTTGGATGTATCTAAAATCTTTCTGTCATATCTTTCAGTTGCAAATAAAAAATCATCTTCTTTATCATTAAGATTAATAATAAAACTATCTGGTGTCCTAATTCCTAGTTTTCTTGCTGTCAGCAAACATAACTGTTCATTAGCAACTATCTTTTTTAATCTTACATGGCTCTGCTTTAATATATGTGTACTTGGTGCCAGTCCCGCTGGCTGATACCATTCATTATTATTCCTGTCATAATATAATCCGGTCTTTCCTGATGCCCCAGCTAATGATAAATGTGATTTAATAACCAGTTCCGCTGACTTAGTTGCACCTTCTCTTGCAAACTCCAGCAATTCCTCATGTGATAATAATCTGTAAGAAGATTGTTTTATATTCATATCTCCTTCTACTATTCTTATTGCTCCGAGACACTCACTTCCTAATTCTGAAAGAACTGATATATAATCATTTTCATCGACATGAAGCCAACCCGCAACACACCTTCTTGTATATCCTTCTGGTAAAAGACTTTCAAAGAAACATCGCGTTCTTTCCGCTGAAAAACTTCTTTCATCAAGCGGTAAACTGATTGATATTGATCTTGAAGATTTATCTTCTATATATTCCTCTGAATATGAAAATACAGCATCGTCAGAATTATGCCCTGTAATACTGCCAACATTAATCATATTTCCATTACATTCAATATATACCTCTAAATTTCTCATTATCTCCCCCTTACATCAATATTGATATCAAGTCCAAGAATCGAAATTAACTGTATTACCTTGCCAATCTCAACAGTCGGCTTACCTCTTTCCACATCTGATATAAAACTTACACTAAGACCAGTATATTCCGACAAAAATGCCTGCGTATACTTTAATTCTTTTCTCCTGTTCCTGATTATATTTCCAAGCCCCTCTGAATCAGTTATTTTCATAATATTCACCTCAACGCAAAAAACAAGCCGTACGGCTTTATTATACATATTTTCTCACAAATAAAGCCGAGCGGCTTTGTTTTGATAAAAACATTATAATATAAGCCGTACGGCTTAGTCAATTTTCTTTTGTTACATAATTTCATTTTCTTGTAATAAAATAATATCCTGCGATTATTAATTTATATTGTGCCTTATGGGTATAGTATATATTTATCCAATCAGAACTTTTTGCCTTCAAACAAAAAACGAACCCACCCGAAGATGAGTCCATTTCATAGTCTTATACTGGCAGATTCTTCATACTCTCAAGACTTATAACAAGTGTTGATGTATTATGAAGAAGTGCTGAAGTTGTAGGCTGTATGACGCCCGTTACACCAAGTGCAATAAGTGCGGAATTGAATCCGACAATCACACGGTAATTTCTGTTAATCTTCTTAATCAGACTGTCACTTAATTTCTTAAGCATAAGTATCTGGTTAAGATCATCTGCGCCGACAGTGATATCTGCAATCTCTCTTGCAATCTCAGCACCATCACTTATGGCAATACCTACATCTGCTGCTGAAAGCGCTGGTGAGTCATTAATTCCATCACCAATCATAATTACCTTTCGTCCGGCTGCCCGCTCTTTATCTACGAACTTAGCCTTGTCTTCTGGAAGAACTTCTGAATAATATTCAGTAACTCCAACCTTTCTGGCAATAGAGGCGGCTGTTCTTTCACTGTCTCCTGTCATCATGACAACCTTTGATATTCCAGCCTTCTTAAGCCCTTCAATAACCTTTGGTGCTTCTTCTCTTAATGGATCAATTATGCATATAACTGCTGCAAGCTGACCGTTAATTGCCATATAAAGATGTGAGCAGTCATCTGGAAGACTGTCAAATAACTCCTGCTTTCCTGCTGGAATTACACATGCTTCATCCTCAAATACAAAGTGATGGCTTCCTATGATAACCTTGCTTGTATTAATAAATGTTGATATTCCATGTGCAACAATATATTCAACCTTAGAATGCATCTCTTCGTGCATAAGGTTTCTTCTGCCAGCTTCATTAACAACAGCCTTAGCCATTGAATGTGGAAAATGCTCCTCTAGACACGCAGCTATTCTTAACAGCTCATCTTCCGGCATTCCGTTAAATGAATATACCCTGCTTACTGTTGGCTTAGCCTTTGTAAGTGTACCTGTCTTATCAAATACGATAGTATCCGCTTCAGCAATTGCCTCTAAGAACTTACCGCCCTTGACTGTTGCACTCGCCTGACTTGCCTGTCTTATTGCTGCAAGTACCGTAATAGGCATAGCAAGCTTCAATGCACATGAGAAATCAACCATAAGTATTGACAATGCCTTAGTAGTATTTCGTGTTAACAGATATGTAAGTGCAGTTCCACCAAGTGAATAAGGTACAAGCTTATCTGCAAGATGCTCTGCTTTTGACTCAAGACCTGATTTTAACTTCTCAGATTCTTCAATCATCCTGACAATCTTGTCATATTTGCTTGAGCCTCCGGCACGCTTAACTCTGAATACTATCTCGCCCTCTTCTACTACAGTTCCTGCAAATACAGAAGTTCCCTCACCTCTTCTTACTGGCTCAGATTCTCCTGTAAGTGAAGCCTGATTAACCATAGCCTCACCACTGATAACAGTTCCATCAAATGGGATTACATTACCCATCCGGATTATTACATTATCTCCGTCCTTAACATCTTTCACAGATACCTGTACTTCTGCATCATCTGTCTTTAACCAGACCTTATTAACGTTAAGTGACATCGTTCTTGCAAGGTCGTCAACCGACTTCTTGTGTGTCCAGTCCTCTATTATCTCACCTATACCAAGAAGAAACATTACTGAACCAGCTGTATTAAAGTCTCTTCTTAAGATAGAAACTCCTATTGCAGTTGCATCAAGAACTGGCACTTCAAGTTTTCTTGCAAGCAGTGTCCTGATTCCTTTATAAATGTACTTCATTGAAGATACCGTTGTTAATACCGCACATACCGGTGCCGGAATAAACAATTTCTTAGTCATTCTCCACAACACCTGATCTGCCAGCTTTTCAGTATAATGAGAATTGATTGCTCTTCCTGATGTTGCAAGAACATCTTCAGGAACCTCTACATTGCTGTATCTGAACTTAGCAATAGCTTCAATCACAGTCTTTCTTGAACATCTGTACTCAACAACTGCATCAGCAGTTCTCTCATACACCTTGGCATTAGTGACACCCTGCAGATTCTTAAGATAATACTGCAAGGTATCTGCCTGTGTAAAAGTCATGCCAGAAGCATCCATGTGAACACGGATTCTTCCGGGCACATCATGCTTTATTATGAATTTCATACTCTGTTACGCTTCCTCATCTTCATCTACTGAATCAAGTACAACTTCTTCTGTGTTATACTTTGTCTCATTGATTGTCTTAGCATCAGCATATATATCCTCACAGTTTTCCTGAACAGTTGTAGCTGTCTTCATTATACATGATTTAGCTCTTAAAACTGCTGCTGTACAGTTAGTGTAAAGCTTCTTGGCGTCCTTGCTTGTGAGAATCTTAATTCCTGCTGTTCCAAATAATACACCTGCTGCAAAAAGTCCTGGTTTCTTTAAGTTATCAATTTTCATACTGTGCTCCTCTCTGTCCATATTGGACAATAAATGTTTCTTAAGTTTGTCGGTTATTATATTACACATCATGTAACATTTCTACATAAATCCTCTTATTGAGAAATCTTCTCAATATAGCAAAATGGAGAGATGAAACAGTTTCATCTCTCCATTGTTAGCAAATATTATTTAACTGAAACTGACTTTTTCCTGTCAACTACACTTGTTATCTTCTGATTCTTAATGTATCCGCAGGCTTCCAGCCCTGACTCAATAATTTTACTCCATTTGCTTTCTGATAAATTAATTGACGAATCATCGTTTAATCTTACAGTATAACCGCCATTATCGTTTTCATCACAAGTTATTCTGTACATATTCTTACGGTTAATTGCACCTATCTCTTCAAGTGTATTAACCATACGATATACAGTAGCAGCTCCTATTTTAGGATCCTTCTTTATTGCCTTGTAATAAATCTCTTTACAGCTTGAGCAGTCCTCTTCAAGAATTACATCAAGAAGCATAAGCCTCTGTTTAGTTATCCTGCAACCCTGCTGCTTGAGACGAGAAATAATAATGTCTTTGTCTTTATCAGGATTTCTGACCACCCGTTACCTCCTTTTAATGGCAGTGGCCTTTGCATTTACCGCAGTCGCCACCACATGTGAACGATTTACCGTTTTTCTTGTCGTGTACCATACTGCGTACAATAAGCGCAACTATAATCACCAATATAACTCCTACTATAATTGTTCCCAGCATAATTACACCTCCGATAATATATCATTTAATTACTTTGTTGCATTTAAAAGCTTCTTAGAATCAACCTTTAATGTCTTACTTTCCTTATATGGTCTGAATAACAGATAGATGAAACCAACAATTATAAGAATTGCGATTACTGTGAATACATTAAATGCTGTGTCGCCAGTAATAAGACCAGCAATCTGGTTAATTACAAGACCTACAAGGTAAGCATATCCACACTGGTATCCGATTGCAATCCAGAACCACTTAGTGTTGTTCATCTCTCTCTTAATAGCACCCATTGCTGCGAAGCAAGGAGCACAGAGAAGATTGAATGCAAGGAATGCATATCCGCTTACTACTGTAAATGTAGCTGCCATGTTAGCATATACTGTTCCCTCACCTGCTGAATAAAGAATACCCATTGTACCAACGATATTCTCCTTAGCTACAAGACCAGTAATAGAAGCAACTGTTGCCTGCCAGTTACCAAATCCTAAAGGAGCAAATATCCATGCGATTGCTTTACCAATTCTGCCAAGAATAGAGAAGTCAATCTGATCATCTGCAAGCATTGTAAATGTTCCATCAACAAATCCGAAGTATGTTGTGAACCAGATAATGATTGTTGAAAGTGTGATGATTGTTCCGGCCTTCTTGATGAATGACCATCCACGCTCCCACATGCTTCTTAATACTGTACCAACTGTTGGAAGATGGTATGCTGGAAGCTCCATAACGAATGGTGCCGGATCTCCAACGAATAACTTTGTCTTCTTTAAGATGATACCTGAGCAGATAATTGAGAATATTCCAAGGAAGTATGCTGATGGAGCAACCCATGGAGCACCATCAAAGATAGCTCCGGCAACCATTGCTATGAATGGAAGCTTAGCTCCACAAGGAATAAATGTTGTTGTCATAATTGTCATCTTACGGTCTCTGTCGTTCTCAATTGTACGTGAAGCCATGATACCAGGAACACCACAACCTGAACCGATAAGCATTGGAATGAATGACTTACCTGAAAGACCGAACTTACGGAAAATTCTATCCATAATGAATGCTATACGTGCCATATAACCGCAAGACTCAAGGAATGCAAGGAATATGAATAATACAAGCATCTGTGGAACGAAGCCAAGTACTGCACCAACACCGGCTACAATACCATCAAGGATAAGACCCTTTAACCAGTCTACACAACCAATTGCATCAAGTCCTGACTCAAGAAGCACTGGGATACCAGGAACCCATACACCATAATTAGCAGGATCTGGAGCTGCACCATCATTGTCTATACACTGTTTTATAGCTTCCTTAACACCAGCTGCATCTGTTGTCTCTGTTGTTACACTAAGATTTTCCTCATCTTCTACATCATAATCTAATGTAAGATTAGCTGGAACTGTGTTTTCAAGTTTCTTTAATGCTGCTACTGCTGCATCTGAATCATAATCATCAGCTTCTGTATCAATAGCATCTGCATACTCTTCACCTTTATCACCAAGGCTGTCGATATATGCCCCGATGATTGCATCTGAATCACCATACTCATCAGCTACTTCTTCGTAAGCTGAAGTGCCAATTCCGAAAAGATGCCAGCCATCACCGAACACACCATCGTTAGCCCAGTCTGTTGCCCATGTACCAACTGTTGTAACTGATACATAGTATACGATGAACATTACAACTGCAAATATTGGAAGTGCTAAGAATCTGTTAGTAACTATTCTATCAATCTTATCTGATGTAGAAAGCTTCTTCTCAGACTTCTTTGCAAAACATCCACTGATAATTGAAGATATATATGTATATCTTTCATTAGTGATAATACTTTCTGTATCATCATCAAATTCTTTTTCAAGAGTCTCAATCTCAGCTGAAACATCTGGAACATTCTTCATAAGAACTTTTATCTTATCATCCTTCTCAAGAAGCTTGATATCAAAGAATCTCTTCTTTTCTTCAACAATATCAAGACCAAGCTTATCTTCTACTGCAGATATAGCTGCCTCAACCTTATCGTCAAACTTGTGAGCAATTGTATTGAGCTTCTTGCTCTCTGCAAGCTTAACAGCCTTCTCTGCTGCTTCCTTAATGCCAGTTCCCTTAAGAGCTGATATCTCAACAGCTTCACAGCCAAGGCTCTTTCCTAACTTGGCAAGGTCAACCTTATCTCCGTTCTTTTCCATGATATCGACCATGTTAACAGCCATGATAACCGGAATACCCAGTTCCATAATCTGTGTTGAAAGATAAAGATTTCTTTCAATATTAGTACCATCAACAATATTGATGATTGCATCAGGTCTTTCGTTAATAAGATAATTTCTTGCTACTACCTCCTCAAGGGTATAAGGAGAAAGTGAATAAATACCAGGTAAATCCATGATAGTGACGTCTTTGTGTCCCTTTAATTTACCTTCCTTTTTCTCAACTGTAACACCCGGCCAGTTACCAACGAACTGATTAGAACCGGTCAAAGCATTAAACAATGTTGTTTTACCGCAGTTTGGATTACCTGCTAATGCAATTTTAATTGACATTTGACTACCTCATTTCTTTTATATAAATGTTTATGTATTTACTAACAAACATTCGACAATTCTTACAATAATTAGATTATGCTAACCCACATGTAAAAAAAATCAGCCTACCTCTATCATCTCGGCATCGGCTTTACGAAGCGATAATTCATAGCCTCTTACTGTAACCTCTACAGGATCTCCCAAAGGTGCTACCTTTCTTACATAGACTTCAACTCCCTTAGTAATTCCCATATCCATAATTCTTCTCTTAACCGGACCATCACCATTTAACCTGGTAACTTTAACGGTCTGGCCTACAGATACATCTCTTAAAGTCATAGTTTATCTCCTTCTTATTTTAGTTTTATATAAGAACTGGCATATTCAGTCCTTTATACCATAATTTTATTAGCCATATCTTTTCCTATGGCAACTCTTGATTCCTTAATGTTAACAATGACATTACCGCCAGCTTTAGAAACAACTGTTACCACTGCTCCCGGAACGAATCCAAGATTCTCAAGAAAACGTCTTATTTCTTCCTTTCCACCAATCCGCTGGATTGTGTATGGAATTCCTTCATCAATCATAGTTAATGGCATAAGCTCATCTCCTCTTTTTAGCATATTGATAATGTTTTTCATTACCACCTTGGTTAGTATATTCTAATGGTCATTAGATGTCAACAACTTTTGTTATATTTTTATAATATTTTTTAGAACAGATTAACCCCTGATTGATATAACCAACCAGGGGCAAAATGTGCAATCTTTTCAATATATTACAGGCAATAAATAATTATGCTAACGCTGCCCCAAGTTTTTTGCAGTTTTCAACAGCATCATCATCTGGTGCTTCCTGACAGATTACGCTGTCTGTTGCAAGAACAGCCCCTGCAGCCTTGCTTCTTTCTTCCCAGTCAGCCATCCATTCGCCGCTTCCCCATCCATATGAACCGAAAAGTGCAATTTTCTTACCGCTAAGGCTTCCTTCTACCTCTGTGAACATTGGTTCAAACTCTGATTCCTCGAGATTCTCTGCTCCCATTGCCGGGCATCCGAATGCGATTCCATCATATTCAGCAACCTTTCCTGAATTAAAATCATTTGCCACAAGTACATCAACCTCTGCTCCAGCTCCTTTAGCACCTTCTGCAACTGCGTTAGCCATTGTCTCTGTATTACCTGTTCCACTCCAATAAACTACTGCTACTTTACTCATTATCCAATCTCTCCTTTTTACTTTTTATATGCTTAAACCGTTAATGCAGATATGCTTCTGCCTCGGTCAAAGACTCTTAAATATACTTCTGTGCATTTTCTGTAACGTGCAAACATCTTCTGGCTGAATGCCTCATCACAATACACCTTCCATACCCCACAACATTTGTAATTGCAGCCCTTTTGTCTTATAAACTGGATTACATCTTCCACCGGGTAACTTAAGAACAGCCCTATTTCATGTGGAAAACATGTGTTCTCCTCCACTCTCTGTTTAAGATGCTTGATGCTTGCTCCCACTTTATAATCTGTATATCCAAATGTTTTCAGTACATTTTGTACTGCTGGCTGTGACAAATCCTTCTCTAATCTGTCAGGTCTGAACACATATAAAAGTGCACTCTTTTCATTTCTCTTTAAAAATGTTACATACACACCTTTGGCATTAAGTTCTCTGTTTACACTTGCCAGCTCTTTCTTAAAATCAGATATATTATCATATCTGTAATTAAAAAGACTGCCAGTCTTTAATCCGGCAAGCGTCGGTGAACACTCTTTTATTACTTCCCGCTCAATTCTTCCCAATACATCTGTACAGACCATTTTTCTTTTCCTTCCATATTGCACTTTATTCTCTTCTTTATCAGCATGCCCTGCTTTCGCTTAAATATGTTTCTAAAACACTTGTAAGCGATGCCGCACTGCTCGAATGTGTTCTCACAATATCAACATCATTCTTCTTAGCCTCTGTAACAGCTGATAAAACCATCTTATGAGAAACCGTATTAGTAAACAGTATCATAAGATCCGGTGTTCCAATCTGCTTGGAAAATCCACTTTTTTCCTTAACAAATACCTTCGCCTTGCAGCCGTGTTTCTTACATATCTGCTGATACTGGCGTTCCATACATTCATTTCCACCAATAATAACTACGCTCATATTCTCGTCCTTTCATTTACCTTACTTTTGTTAGCTTTGTCTAACCCGTATTTATAAAATAACGGATATCCTAACTGGATACCCGTTACATCAGTTAGTTTTAACTAACTATTAAAATATCATCTTTCTATATAGCTGTCAATACATTTTTACAAATTATCTGTCAAATGGTGCATCGTCATCATTATTGTCAAAGTCATCAATATCCGTATGACCATCTGAGTGGTCATGACCGTCAATCATATTCTCTCTGTTGACAACTCTCTTGATATCTCTCTGCTTCTCCACAAGATCTGATAACAGCTCCTTAGTAGCCTTAGGCCTCTTGATATTCTTAATCTCAAAGTCACCCATTGTCTTGTCTCCAGAGCATACTTTAATAGTTCCTACTCCGACAAGTCTCTGCATGAATGAGCGCTCCAATGAAATATCCATAATCCGATACAGTCTTACCTCATCATCTTTAACACTGAAAAATCCTTTGCTTATAAAGAATCTGTCCTTAGATACACTGTATCTTGTAAATGACCATGGAAGTCCGAGGAAGAGAATTCTCTTCCTGTCCTTCCATAATATATCTGTGCTGACTTTATCTCTTGCCATAATATCCCCTCCAATTCTAATGGCACACTGCTGACATATTCTATGTATTACTTGAAATACTTAACACCAGATTCGAATATCTTAATATCCTGCTCACCATATATATTAATAGCAACACTGTCACCGCGTCTCTCAGAATGTGCCATCTTACCGAAGCATCTTCCGTCTGGGCTTGTGATACCTTCAATAGCCATGTATGAACCATTGATATTCCACTCTTCATCCATAGATACATTACCGTCAAGATCACAGTACTGTGTAGCAACCTGTCCGTTAGCAAAGAGCTTATCAAGCCATTCCTTAGGAGCAACAAATCTTCCTTCACCATGTGAAGCTGGATTGCAGTATACTCCGCCAAGCTCTGCATTAGCAAGCCATGGGCTTAAATTGCTGACAACCTTAGTATATACCATCTTAGATATATGACGGTTAATTGTATTAAATGTAAGTGTAGGTGACTGTGCATCCTGTCCTGTAATCTTTCCGTTAGGTACAAGACCAAGCTTGATAAGAGCCTGGAATCCATTACAGATACCAAGTGCAAGACCATCTCTCTCATTAAGTAGCTTCTCAACTGCTTCCTTCATCTTGGCATTACGGAATGCTGTAGCGAAGAACTTGGCAGAACCATCTGGTTCATCACCTGCTGAGAATCCACCAGGGAACATAATAATCTGTGCCTGGTTAATAGCCTTCTCAAATTCATCTACAGACTCTCTGATACTCTCAGCGTCAAGGTTCTTGAATACCTTAACGATTGTATCTGCACCGGCTCTCTCGAATGCCTTGGCACTATCATACTCACAGTTAGTTCCTGGGAATACCGGGATAAATACGGTTGGCTTGGCAACCGTATTCTTGCATACATGCACACTTGGTGCTTCATATAACTTGCTTTCAACCGGTGTAGTTTCCTTAGAAGCCTTTGTTGGGAATACACCCTCAAGAGTATCAGACCATACGCTTAATGCTTCTTCTACATTAATTGAAACTTCCTTGTATGTGAACTTACCATTATCCTTAACAGTACCAACCTTAGTATAAGCTGTAGTAATCTCAGAAAGCTTATCTGCTGGAACTTCTGCAACGATACAGCCATAAGCTGGTGCAAAGAGGTCATCTTCCTTAACATCTGCACTGATCTCGAATCCTAACTTGTTACCAAATGCCATCTTGCTGAGTGCTGGTACAAGTCCGTTAGCATCAAGAACATATGCAGACACGATTGCCTTCTTCTGGATAAGCTCATGTATTGCACTGTAAAGAGCCTTAACCTGTTCAAAATCCGGAAGGTCATACTGATCCTTCTTAATATCAAATCTGACTAATACATCACCATCATTCTTAAGTTCAGGAGTGATAATATCTCCCTCCTTAGCTACATCAATAGCGAATGAGCAGAGTGTTGGTGGAACATCAATATGTTCAAATGTTCCTGACATACTGTCCTTACCACCGATTGATGGAAGTCCGAATCCCATCTGTGCTTCATATGCACCAAGAAGTGCAGCAAATGGCTGGCTCCATCTTTCTGGATCTTCTGTCATTCTTCTGAAGTATTCCTGATATGTGAATCTGATCTTGCTGAAATCACCACCAGCAGCAACAATCTTAGCTACAGAATCTGTTACAGCATAGATTGCTCCATGATATGGGCTCCATGATGAGAGATATGGATCAAATCCATAAGACATCATAGTTACTGTATCGCATGAACCCTTAAGCACTGGAAGTTTAGCAACCATGCTCTGTGTCTCTGTAAGCTGATATTTACCACCATATGGCATATATACTGAACCGGCTCCGATAGAACCATCAAATCTCTCAACAAGTCCCTTCTGTGAGCATTCGTTAAGGTCTGCTAAAGTCTTTAACCACTTACCGCGTACATCTGTAACCTTAACCGGCTTAAGGTAATCGTCTTCCTGTGAAGGAATATCAACTACAACCTTAGTCTCCTGATGAGCACCATTAGTATCAAGGAATGCTCTTGAAATATTAACGATATCCTTGCCTCTCCAGTTAAGAACAAGTCTTGGTTCTTCTGTTACAACAGCTACCTCAACTGCCTCTAAGTTCTCCTCAGCAGCATACTGAAGGAATTCCTTAACATCCTTAGGATCAACTACAACAGCCATTCTCTCCTGAGACTCTGATATAGCAAGCTCTGTTCCATCAAGACCTTCATACTTCTTAGGAACTTTATCAAGATCTACCTTAAGACCTGCTGCAAGCTCACCAATTGCAACGGATACACCGCCTGCACCAAAGTCATTACATTTCTTAATAAGCTTAGTAACCTCTGGTCTTCTGAAGAGTCTCTGCATCTTACGCTCTGTAGGAGCATTACCCTTCTGAACCTCAGCACCACAATCCTCAATAGACTTCTCTGTATGAACCTTAGATGAACCTGTAGCTCCGCCACATCCATCTCGTCCTGTTCTTCCACCAAGAAGAATAATGATATCTCCCGGGTCAGAATTCTCTCTCTTAACTGCACTTCTTGGAGCAGCAGCTATAACTGCACCAATCTCCATTCTCTTGGCAACATAATCAGGATGGTAGATTTCCTTAACATATCCTGTAGCAAGTCCGATCTGGTTACCATATGAGCTGTATCCGTGAGCAGCACCTGTAACAAGCTTTCTCTGCGGAAGCTTTCCATGAATTGTCTCTGATACCGGAACAGTAGGATCTGCTGCACCTGTAATTCTCATTGCCTGATATACATATGTACGTCCTGACAATGGATCTCTTATAGCACCACCAAGACAAGTTGCTGCGCCACCAAATGGCTCAATCTCTGTTGGATGGTTATGTGTCTCGTTCTTAAAGTTAACAAGCCATTCCTCTGTCTTTCCATCAATCTCAACCGGAACAACAATTGAGCAGGCATTAATCTCATCAGATTCTTCCTGATCAGCTAACTTACCCTCAGCCTTTAACTTCTTAGCACCCATAAGTGCAAGGTCCATAAGGCATACGAACTTGTCCTTACGGTCCTTATATATTTCTGCTCTGTCTGAAAGATACTTGTTATATGTAGCTTCCATAGGGGCTTTATAGAATCCGTCCTTAAACTTAACATCTGTAAGCTCTGTTGCAAATGTTGTGTGACGGCAATGATCTGACCAGTATGTATCAAGTACTCTGATTTCAGTCATAGAAGGATCACGCTTCTCAACACTAGCAAAATGCTCCTGAATGAACTTAAAATCCTTAAATGTCATGGCAAGTCCTAAAGAATCATATAATTCCTTTAACTTATCCTCTGGCATATCCTTGAATCCGTCAAAATATAAAACATCAGCAGGAGTCTTGAACTCAGTAACTAAAGTTTCTGGAATATCCTCTGCTGCCTGTCTTGAATCAACAGGGTTAATGCAGTGTTCCTTAATCCTGTTCTTCTCCTCATCAGTAACAGTTCCTGTCAGTACATAAGTTACAGCCGTCTTGATAACCGGTGTCTCATTCTCATTAAAGAACTTAACACACTGTTCTGCAGAATCAGCTCTCTGATCGAACTGTCCTGGAAGATACTCTACAGAGAACACGAAATCGTCCTTTCCCGCTGGAAATGTTCCCTCATAAACATCATCTACCGGTGGCTCAGAAAAAACAGTAGTAAGTGCTTTCTTATATGTTTCTTCTGAAAGATTCTCAATATCATAACGGATAAGAACTCTCACATCTGTAATAGTCTTTATTCCAAGATATCCTCCTATCTCCTCAAGTAATTCTTTCGCATTAACTGCAAATGGTTTCTTTTTCTCGACAAAAACTCTCTTTACGCCGCTCATATCTTCCTCCTGAGATTAGTTATATTAATTATTAATATTTAACCATTGTATCACAATAAAACATATTTTCAAACAACTATTCATGCATTCTTCTTATTATCTTGTAAACAACCTGATTACCCATTACGGTAGGACCTGTATGTGCGAAGAAAACAATACCGTCTGTCTGTGATATTATCTCACTCTTAACAGTACCCTCACATGGGTCAAGAATCTGTGCTATAAGCTCACCATGATATACAGGATCACCCGGCTCTTTAAGTCTCTTGTAAAATCCTGCATCATAAGTCTTGACTGCCATAAGGTCAAATTCGTTGATAACACTTGCAATATATCCACTATGATTGTTGTACTTAAGAATACCCATTCTGGTTAAAAACCTGAGAACAGATGACACAGCCTGTCTTGCAGACTTCTCATCAATCATATCTGTGCTGTTAGTATATATTGAAAACGCATTAGTACCATTCATCTGCCAGTTATAATTAAGTGTCACTGTATCCATTGGCTTCGGCTTTCTAATAACAACGTACTGAAGTCCAAACAGATTGGCAAGACTTGCACTCTGAAATCCTGTATCCATCATCTTTACATGAGGAATAAAATCACCCGGCATATAAAAGCTTGCAAAATGTATGCCATAACTGTAACCCTTAATTCTGTCAAAAAGTGTTCCTGCTATCTGCTTGGTTGTATCTCCATTAACATCCCCAGGAAAAGCTCTGTTAATATCAGAATTATCTGTAGGCCAGAATCTCTTTCCAACATTCATGGAAAATCTGTTAACAGATGGGATAACAAGAATCTCATGATTGTGCGATATTGCACCATGAGCCTCAAGCTCTTTAAGTGCCTTAACAAGCTGCGAACATATATACAGCTGCTGTATCTCATTACCTCTTAATGCACCAACAATACATGACGACTTCTCACCACCGCCGAATCTGTAGCCTTCTATCTGATAATCTTCTCTATATATACCCTTTAACGAATAAATAATCTCTTTCTTCATTATCTGCCACCATAAACTCTTGCTATAAGAGCCCCCTTATGTACTACCGGATTCTCTCTTAATGTAAATATAATTCCATCTGTAGGCGATTCAATTCTCTGGATTATTCTTCCCTCAATAGGTTCGATAATATCTCCTATATGCGTTCCAATTCCAATCCTTCCCATAGAATCAACTGCTGATACGAATATTCCGCTTTCCTTAGCAGTAAGAAATGTAACCTCACCCTCTGTAGAGATAATAGGTTCATTCACTTCTTTCGGCTCATCATCCCATATCCCCATATGAGACATAAGGTTAAATATACCATCAACAATATCCCTGCAATACTTTGGCGTAATTCTGTTTCCAACACCCATCTCCGTAACAAGAGTAGGCACACCAAGATGGTTAAGACTATAAGCAAGAGTTGCATCAAGCACAGTAATAGACGAATATATCCACACAAATTGTGCATTCATCATCTTCGCATAAGGAAGAAGCTTTTCCTGCGTATCATCATTAATCCTTACCTGTGGCATCTCATTTACAAATATATTGCTTGAATGGATGTCAATACACAGATCACTTCCAATAATATCTTCAATAATACCTGCTGCCACATATTCAGCCATCGCTCCATTGTTATCGCCAGGGAAAACCCTGTTCATATCAAGGTCAAACATAGGAATTCCTCTTGAACCTGTATCAAGTCCAAGAGGATTAATATCTGGATAAATATCTACAATTCCTTTAAGCTTATTCTTCTCTCTTTCAATCCTTCTGATAACCTCATAGCAGATATACTGTCCGTCAAGTTCATCCCCATGAGTGCCTGTAACTATAGAAATCCTTGGCATATCAATGCCGTTTTCTTCATTCGTAAGTCTGTTCTTTCTTACTACCAGCCTTTCATGCACCGGCAATTCCACCGAAACAACTTCTTCTATCATAATACTCTCCCTGTAATATACTTATTCATCATAATCCCTAAGAATAATCGTGCTTGGCGTCTTCTTAACAATAATATGTGAAAATACAGAACTTGGCATGTAAGTCTTATCATCCATATATACCCTGCTTCCCGGATACATATGATTCTTTACTTTAACAACTGCTCTCTCTGAATCTCTTATAAGATTGTATAATGCCTTGCTCTTTTCTTCAAGCTTGGCTTTCTGAGCCATCTTTACAATCTTTGACTGGGTAACTCTCAATGCCATTTTCATATCATAATTTTCAGGCATGCTCTGTTTAATCATCTCAAACTTCTTATTAGCCATTTCAAAAGTTTCAATCTGTCCGTCTACTTCCTTAAGTTCCATAATAAGTTCTGCATATTCTTTTCTGATTTCTTTGGTCGAACCAACCCTCAACAAAGTCTTTACATTGCTTTCATGTCCACATGATGTAGTACTGATTCCCATAACACCAGTTACATCACCACCTATAATAGAACCTATGGGTCCCTCAACATATACCCTGCCATATGTAAGCACCCTGCAGTTAAGAATATAATTACACTGTAAGTCTCCTTTGGCAATAACCTCTGTATTCTCAAAAAATCTGCCTGATATATTTCCCCCTGCCTCGATTTTTCCTGAATTCTTAGTATTAACACCATCCTTTAATACAATATCTTTCCCAGCAATAAGTGTTGCTCCCTCAACTAAGCCTCCAACATATATACTTCCCATGGCATGAACTGTTACACCACTTCTCACACTGCCAGTAATATTAACATCCCCGTTAAAGTCAATATTCCCCATGCTCATATCTAGATTACCATTAACCTCATATACATTAACAACACTTAAATCATAGTTACAGTATTCAATCTTTCCAGATATTGCAGCATAAGTTTCTTTACCATCATCAGATGTCTTAAAGCCCTTACCATGCAGTCTTGGCTTTGGTTTTCCTGGTTTAGGCACAAGCAGCTTCCCACATACATCAAAGCCAAATTCCCCTTTAGTCGGCTCATGATATCTTGCCAGCAGATCACCCTCATTAACCTTTTCAAATCTCTTCTGATTAAAGTAATCAATAGAACCATCTTCTCTTACTGTAGGTCTGTTATTATTAATTGCATCTGTATCAAAGAAGAACTCATAATATCCATCTTTTCCTGCCTCTACCGGTTTACCAAAAGCAACTTCAACCGGCTGGTCATATATTTTTTGTGAAATCATCCATCGAATTTTTTCTTCATCTATTCCCGTCTTAATTCCATTAAGCGATAGCTTATTCATGACTTCATCATATGTATATCCTTCATCACATTTGCCAAGCCTGACTGATGCGCTCATATTATCATCTGCAATATATACATAAACCTCATGTAACTCGATATCATCTATATCAGCTGTTTCATTAACTATTTCTGTATTGCTCATGCTGTTCCCCCTTTCCGAAGGTCTTATCCATTCATTATCAAAACACTGTACTGTAATAGCTGCATCTTAACATCCATACTTAAGCAGCCCATCCAGATTACTTCCCCTCTCAAGTGCAAGTCTTATCTTCTCCATCTCTTTAAAGGTATATCTTGGATCAGCATATAAAGAAACATCTACACCGCTTGTAAGTCCCATAAGAATTTCCTGTGACTGCAATTCATTAAGTGCAGGCTTCTCGTCATTCCATTTATCAGAAATTCTGTGTCTTGCCTCTTTCATGCTTACCGCATCAATAAACGGATCTGCATATTCAGAAACATCTATTCCTTCTTCAAGTCCAAGTCTTATCTGCTTCATCTGTCCCGATGAAAATCCAACCATATTATAAGGAGAAACATCTATTCCTTCTTCAAGTCCAAGTCTTATCTGTTCCATCTGTTTCCCATTATATTCATGAAGCAGATACTTAGTTATGTCGACACAGCTGTGTATTCCCAACCTTATCTCATTGAGCTGATATTCATCATAATTATCCTCAACAAAAAATGTAAGGTCAATATCTTCTTTTTTTGCAAGTCTTATCTGTCTTAATACCTCTCCTGAATAACCAAGCTTTGCATACCTGGTCAGATCATAATTAAGCTCTGATGCAAGCCTTATCTCTCTCATAACAGAATGACTGAACTTAGGATTACATATATCATCCATATTCATTCCGCTACGCACAGCCTGCTTCAGTTCTTCCATCTGCATATAATCATACTGTGCATCTGCAAATCTGCTTACATCAAGTTTTTCTTCCAGACCAAGTCTTAATGCTTTCATCTGGGCAGCGTTAAATTCCTCTTTGCAATACACACTCACATCAACGCCATTCTCAATTCCTCTGATAATCTCAATAGTCTGTAATTCATCAAATCCCAGAGACTGCCAGGCCTGCTTGTCTACAGTTTTGTTTTCTATATTCTTATTAATCTCTTCCACGTTCTGCATAAGCCCATCTCCCATAATCAAACCAAATCATCATATATCCGGACCTTAATAATATCTGTCTAAATTCTATCACACATACAGTCCGACTACAAGTTCTAACATTGTACATTTTTTATCAATGCTCTACATATCCTGTTCCGTCCAGAAATCCTTAATACATTTATAGGCATTACCCAGACTGACTGGAAATATCCTGTTCCACTCCCTAGGATACATACGCTCATATTCACCAGTCATAAATCTGTCATCCAGAAGTGCAATAACTCCCTTATCCGTATCCGTCCTTATAACCCTTCCTGCTGCCTGAAGCACCTTATTCATTCCCGGAATAACATAAGCATACGAATATCCATTTTTGCCAAATTCATCAAAATAATCCCTTAAAATGTTGCGCTCCCTGCACACCATCGGAATCCCCGTTCCAACAATGACAGCTCCAATAAGGCTCTCATCCTTTAAGTCAATTCCTTCGGAAAATATTCCTCCAAGCACACAGAAGCCTGCAAGCGAAGCCCCTTCTGGAAGTTCCTCGTAAAATGCTGATAAGAAATTTTCCTTGTCAGCCTCCTTCATAAACCTTCCCTGCACAAGCACATTTACACAGCTTTCTGGTAAAAATGTATCTTCTCCACCACATTCGACCACATTAACACCATTTTCCCACCTGAAGCACTCAAGAACACTCTCCATGTAAGAATATGACGGAAAGAACACCATATATCTGCCGCTTCTGCCAGAAATCATATGCATAATATAATCATGTACCTTGGCATATTCCCTTGCATTTCTTCTTGTATAACGGCTTGTCACATCAGTAGCCACGACAATTCTCTTATTATCAGGTTCAAAAGAAGAGTGTGCATACACCGCTCTTTCTGATACATCACCTGAAAGCATTTCCTTAAAATAATTAACCGGAAGCAGCGTTGCCGAGAAGAACACCGTGCTTCTGCCCTGTGAAAGTCTCTCACTTATGTTGCCAGACGGGTCAACACAGTACAGATGTACAAGAAAGTTTCCATCATTATCATGCTCATTATAATAGACATATTTTTCATCAGCACAGTCATACATATTAAGAAAATGTCTCACTGCAAAGAAAAACTCGAGCAGCTCGTTAGTCACAGGCTCACCCTTATGCCTTTCCATAAACTTCTGCATAAGTCCCATGACACGCTCAAGGCTGGCTGGAAATGTTCCAAGACCACTCACAACCATGAATGTATCGCACTGTCTTTTATATTCGAGCAACTGCTTGTTACATCTGTCAAGTGCGCCTGCAAGCCGTTTGTCCATCTCTTTGACAAGCTTCTTAGCCGCAAGAAAATCTTCTTTTTTCAACACTGCGCTGTACATTTCTCTTGCTCTGTCCACAAGGTTATGTGCTTCATCCACAAGAAACACATAATCACCCTTCGCACCATTGCCAAAATACCTCTTAAGCGACGCATCCGGGTCAAATACATAATTATAATCACATATAATTCCATCACACCAGTACGAAACATCAAGCGACATCTCAAACAAGCAGTCATTATGTCTGTTGGCATATTCCATGACATTATCTCTTCCGATAACCATCTGGCTCGTTATAATGTCGTACACAGCATCATTAATCCTGTCAAAATGCCCCTTGGCATAAGGACATGCCACGGGGTTGCAGTTGCGCTCATCAAGTGGACATATTTTGTCCTTCGCTGAAATAGTCACAGTCGGCTTCAGCGCGGCACAGGATCCGGATCTGCGAG
>OGFU01000102.1_pt1 | contig 58066 bp, 46 predicted proteins | sample 1571061 | NCBI WGS metagenome assembly OGFU01 (sample SAMEA2582063, study PRJEB24529) | metagenome | biome: Human gut stool | place: China | collected 2011 | reverse complement strand
GGAGGTGTTCCAGCCGCACCTTCCGGTACGGCTACCTTGTTACGACTTAGCCCCAATCACCGGTTTTGCCCTAGGCCGACCCTCGCGGTCACGGACTTCAGGCACCCCCGGCTTTCATGGCTTGACGGGCGGTGTGTACAAGGCCCGGGAACGTATTCACCGCGCCATGGCTGATGCGCGATTACTAGCGAATCCAGCTTCGTGGGGTCGGGTTGCAGACCCCAGTCCGAACTGGGACCGGATTTGGGGATTCGCCCGCACTTGCGCGCGGACAGCCCTCTGTGCCGGCCATTGTAACACGTGTGTGGCCCCGGACGTAAGGGCCGTGCTGATTTGACGTCATCCCCACCTTCCTCGCACCTTGCGGCGGCAGTGTCCGCAGAGTGCCCGGCATGACCCGATGGCAACTGCGGAGAGGGGTTGCGCTCGTTATGGCACTTGAGCCGACACCTCACGGCACGAGCTGACGACAACCATGCAGCACCTTCACAGGAGTCCCGAGGGACTTCATCATCTCTGAATCATTCTCCTGCAATTCAAGCCCGGGTAAGGTTCCTCGCGTATCATCGAATTAAACCACATGTTCCTCCGCTTGTGCGGGCCCCCGTCAATTCCTTTGAGTTTCACCGTTGCCGGCGTACTCCCCAGGTGGGATACTTAACGCTTTCGCTTGGCCGCCCAGACCATACGGGCCGGACAGCGGGTATCCATCGTTTACCGTGCGGACTACCAGGGTATCTAATCCTGTTCGATACCCGCACCTTCGAGCCTCAGCGTCAGTGGCGCCACAGCGGGCTGCCTTCGCAATCGGGGTTCTTCGTGATATCTAAGCATTTCACCGCTACACCACGAATTCCGCCCGCTTCCGGCGCACTCAAGCCAGGCAGTTCGCGCCGCAGGGCAGCGGTTGGGCCGCTGCTTTTCACGGCACGCTTGCACGGCGGCCTGCGCTCCCTTTAAACCCAATAAATCCGGATAACGCCCGGACCTTCCGTATTACCGCGGCTGCTGGCACGGAATTAGCCGGTCCTTATTCATGCGGTACCTGCAAAAACCCACGCGTGGGCAACTTTATCCCCGCATAAAAGCAGTTTACAACCCGTAGGGCCGTCATCCTGCACGCTACTTGGCTGGTTCAGGCTTCCGCCCATTGACCAATATTCCTCACTGCTGCCTCCCGTAGGAGTCTGGACCGTGTCTCAGTTCCAGTGTGGGGGGCCTTCCTCTCAGAACCCCTACCGATCGAAGCCTTGGTGGGCCGTTGCCCCGCCAACAAGCTAATCGGACGCATCCCCATCCGTGACCGACGGATCTTTGCTCCTCGTCAGATGCCTTCAAAGGAGGACATAAGGTATTAGTCTGCCTTTCGGCAGGTTATCCCTTGGTCGCGGGAAGGTTGGATACGCGTTACTCACCCGTGCGCCGGTCGCCATCACCGGTTGCAAGCAACCGGAATGCTGCCCCTCGACTTGCATGTGTTAAGCCTGTAGCCAGCGTTCATCCTGAGCCAGGATCAAACTCTCCATTGTAAAGTATTGATAGACGGCAAGAAGGCGAAAGGCCGGGAGGCAAAAGCCCCCGTACAAATCACCCCGCATGCCGAAGTTGTCTCTGATTCAGAACGCCTGTTATCGAATAGTCATTGTGGTCCTTAAAACACCTTTCTCCTGTAAATTGAACGGTTCGTTTCATTACCCGGATGCCGGACAACGCACACAGGGGGAAACCCCAAGGCGCGGGACGGCATCCGCTTCTTCTTGTACTACTTCTCTGTCTTATGTAAATCCTTTCAAAGAACTCTTTCTTCATTCGCCGGGGAAACCCGGCGGCCCGGGGGAACATCGTTCCCGAAAGCGAGTGCAAAAGTAACAAGAATATCCCGAACCGCCAAACTTTCAAACGAAAAAAATGAGGGAAAACGAAAACTTTTCCGAATGTTTGACAAGAAAGGCTGTTTTATATAAAAATACACCTTATATTATTTACACGCGCACGAGAAGGGAAAACAGCCTCCTACTCCCTAAGGGGACTTTGCATTTCTGACATGGGGAGAAATCTGCCCCTCTGCAAGGTCATTTAAACTTGATGAGATTTTGATAGGGCCAATGAGGAACGGTAGCTATTGGACGGGGGAAATGAGTATATGTATTGGCCACACCAACCAAAATCGGTGAAAGGAATCTCTGCAAGACAGCGGATTGCAGTGAATAATACTAACAAAAACGCATTCGCCAAAATTCCCCATCCGGAACGGAAAACCGGCTTCAGGCCATCGGGAAAACCTATGGTTGTTCTCTTTCGGGCCTTTTGAGCTTGCGAAAGAGCCACACTTGAAAGCCGAAAAGGCTACAGCCGCATCGCAACAGTGCCTCTTTTGCAAGTCCGTTTGGGCCCTTTCAGGCCTGTTTTCGGTACCAAATACGTGTCAGTAAAATTCAAGCCACTGATTGTCAGCACTTTGATAACACCGCCAAAAATCGTTTATTTGCGCCGAGTGGGCCGCCCGTTACAAATATCGCAAGCAGAGAAGCCGAAAACGACCAAATAGTTTGACACCCATCTATCTGCCTGAATCTTCTTCCCAAGAGGAGGCCCACCCCGGCCCTTCCTGTAGGGAGGGAGCGAAGGACAAGAGACCCATTTGGCCCACCCCGGACTTAGAAGGCTCGGGATACACAGTAGTGTGTCATCTGCCGGAAAAAATCCGCTGACTCGGGACACATGAAAAAGTGCCGGATTCTTCACAGAGTCCGGCACTTGAAAATTAACTTAAAAAGAGAACTTATGCTGGCTCTACGCCAGTAGTGTTTTGGTTTATATCAATTCTTCCGAGACAAGGGCAAAACATATTGCCAGTCTTTCGCGATAGTAGAATTTCATCCAACGTTTTCAAAGAAAGAGAGAAAGCCCGCAGGATTGTCTCTTTTCCAATGGCAAAGGTAGCCATAAACGTGCAAATGGCATTTGGCCAAAGAGACATTCAGTATGGCTGAAGGGACTTTTTACTCCTTTTCACGCCATTTGGAGACCAAGACGGCGCGAAAAGAGCCTACCCGCGCCCCCTCACTCCACGCCGACAATCCGCGTGGGAGCTTGCTCCTTGTTGCGCCGATTGGTGACAGTGACCACCGCCTGCCCCAGATTGAGGAAAGCCTGTCCCGTGACCGTGTTCACGTCGAGAGCCGCCGGTGTGCCCGCATCCCCCTTCTCGCAGATGCTCTGCACGATGGGTATCTGCGCCAGCAGCGGGCACCCCATCTCCTCGGCCAACTTCTTGCAGCCGTCTTTGCCGAAGATGTAGTAGCGGTTTTCCGGCAGTTCGGCGGGCGTAAACCACGCCATGTTCTCCACCAGTCCGAGGATGGGCACGTTGACCTTGTCGTTGCGGTACATGTCAATGCCCTTGCGCGCGTCGGCAAGCGCCACACTCTGCGGTGTGCTCACGATGACCGCCCCCGTGATGGCCAGCGTCTGGAGCAGCGTGAGATGGATGTCGCTCGTGCCCGGAGGAGTGTCGAGGATGAAATAATCGAGTTCGCCCCAGTCGGCATCGGCGATGAGTTGCTTGAGCGCCGACGTGGCCATGCCGCCCCGCCAGAGTGTTGCCGTTTCGGGATTGACGAAGAAGCCGATGCTGAGCAACTTCACCCCATACTTCTCGACAGGTTCGATGAGCTGCCGGCCATCCTTCTCGACGGCGTAGGGGCGCACATCCTCCACGCCGAACATCTTGGGCATGGACGGGCCGAAGATGTCGGTGTCGAGCAGTCCCACCTTATATCCCAGACGCGCCAAGGCGATGGCGAGGTTGGCCGAGACGGTGCTCTTGCCCACTCCACCCTTGCCCGAACTCACGGCGATGATGTTTTTCACCTGCGGCAGCAACTTGCCCACCTCCGGCCGGGGGGCCGACTTGAACTCGGTGGTGATTTCCACCTCCACCTCAGGGCCCACATGATAGTGGATGGCCGCCTCGGCCGCCTTCAGCGTAGACTTGAGGAAAGGATCGGTTTCGCGGGGAAATATCAGTGTGAACGAAGTTTTCATACCTGCCACGGCAGGCTGGTCGGCCAGCATCTCGCTCTCGATGATGCTCTTCTTCGTGCCGGGATAAATCACAGTGGCCAAGGCATCTGTGATGAGTTTGGGATATAATGTCATGTTTGTATAATTAATTATAGGTGCAAAAGTACCGATATTCGGGTGAATTTACAAATAAAAACTAATAAATTTCCGTGTGTGGCTGATTTTCAGTAACTTTGCCGGGAACAACAAGAATACACCGAAAATGAAGATACGACTCCTTTTCTCCCTCCTCCTCTGTGCGACAGCCGCCACCCTCCCTGCCGCCAACGTCTATTGGTTTGACGGCCGGCAGCACGTGAGCTATGTCCGGCAGAAGAAACTCTCGCCCGTGGTGGAACAAGCCATCGACCTGTTTTCGGCCGACATGACAGCCGTCACAGGCCGCAATGCCCAAGAGAAAAGCAACGGCCAGATCGTGATTTTCCAGCTTGACCTGCTTGACAACAAGGAATTCAAGCAACTCACAGCCCTGCACGTGCCCATCAACAAGTTTATAGCCCGCCCCGAAGCCTTCTACATCGGGCTGCGCGGGCAGAATATCGTGGTGGCCGGCAGCGATGCCCGGGGCACGGCCTACGGACTGCTCGAACTCTCGCGACAGGCAGGCGTGTCGCCCTGGACGGAGACCGGACTGCCCCCCGAGCGACGGCGCACCCTCAGCATGGACAGCAAAACGGAGATACTCCAATGGCCGGCCACCGCCGTGCGCGCCCTGCAACCCTTCAGCAACACGCGCCGCGACTTCGACAATGACGACTACCGCAAGCTCTTCCGCCTGATGCTGCGCCTGCGGCTCAATACCCTCGTGCCCGACAGCCACACCGAGCACCACGCCACGGGCAAAGCGTTCAGGCACTTTGCCCAAGAGCAAGGCGTGGACATTGCCACCGCCCGCCAGTGTGAGGGAGCCGAGACACTCGACTTGGCCTACATCGGCGACGCCTCCCACGAGCTCTCGCTCTCAACCCCACAACCCGGCATCGTGGCCGAACAGCTCGACCGCGCGGCACGGACAGCCGACCGCCGGCCGTGGCTCGTGCGCATCCACCGCCCAACCTGCGCCGACTTTGCCCTGCAACTCTTTGCCGACATGGCCTGGAGCCACACCCCCGCGGGCAGCGACCGGCTCACCAACCGCTACCGGACATGGCTCGCCGGCCTCTTTGGCGACGTGGCGGCACAGAAGCTCATGCCCCTGATGACCGACTACTACCGGCTCACGGGCATCTGCAAACCCGAACTGCTGGAGTATGCCGACTTCAACGAAGGAGAGTTCGGCAACGAACTCGAACGCTACATCGCCGCCTACAAGAGTCTTGCCAGACGCCTCGACAGCGTGGATGGCACCATCGACCGCGAGCGAAAGACCGCCTACGAAGCCACCATCAAATATCCCGTGACCGCAGCAGCCATCACCGTGGAGATGAACTTGCAGGCGCAGGAGGCCCGCAACATCGCACGGCCGGGACTCTTCTACCGAGACCGCGAGGCACTGGCCGCCGCAGCCAACAGTCTGCGCGCCTACGACAGGCTCAAGGAGCTCAACGCCCGAATGGGCAACCGACGCCCCACCCCGATGCCCAAACTGCCGGGCAAGCTCACCGACAAGCAGGTGAAACAATATGCCACCGACGAACAGCCGGAACTGCAACCGCTGCCCGCACAGCTCGGCAGCACCGTGGCCCTCAATGCGGCAGCCTACTCCTCGGCCTCGGCAGGCACGGCAAGGCAGCCCATGACGGGCCACAGCATGAATGCCGTGAGGTTGCCACGAGGCGGAGTGGTGCGCTACACGTTCATGGCCAAGGAAGACAACCCGGCCGTGGTGAGGGTGGCCACTATCCCGCGCAGCGGCACAAACTACCAAGTGAGCATCGACGGCACGCAGACACAGACCGCCTACACGCGCATCGCCACCGCCGACCTGTTGCGCGGACAGACCGTCGTGTCATTCAACTTCCGTGTGCCCAAAGGTCTTCACACACTCGAAATCAAGGCCCTCAGCGACGGTGTCACTGTGGACCAATGGATGTTCGACTTCGACATCAACCGCCAGTTCTACATGTTTCCCGTAACGGACTATTAGACACGCGATGGGAAGTTAAAAGGAGTTGGAAGAGTCAAAGACACCGATCTCATAACTTGATGGTCAGCGTGAAGCTGCTGCCTTCAACTCCTCCAACTCCCTTTACTCTTCTCCACCCGCTCACTAATATCAAGACAACCAACGAGTTATATCGACAAAAATACTGAAAAAAAGCAGGCTAACATTTTTTAGTTTCGATAAAAACTTGTATCTTTGCACACCGATTTGAATGAGAATAAAGATAATTCAGACAAAAAAGATAAAAACGAAGTATGACTAAAGCAGAAATCATCAGCGAGGTTGCCATGGCGACCGGCCTTTCCAAGAGAGAAGTGACAGCCGTGGTGGAAGCCTTCATGGAAAGTGTCAAGAACCACCTTCTGAAGAAAGAGAGCGTATTCCTGCGCGGCTTCGGCAGTTTCATCATCAAACACCGTGCTGCCAAAACCGCCCGCAACATCTCCAAAAACACCACCATCACCATCGCCGCCCACGATCTGCCCAGTTTCAAGCCCGCCAAGAGTCTGGTGGAGCAGATGAGAGGCGAGTGAACCGCATGGCGGAGCATGAACCCGAAAGCGAATCAGAATCAAAATCAAACAATATTAAAATTTCAAAATTATGCCAAACGGAAAGAAAAAGAAGGGTCACAAGATGGCCACTCACAAGCGTAAGAAGAGACTGCGCAAGAACAGACATAAGAGCAAGTAAGCACGCTTACTGCTCATCAGTCTATTCAGACTGAGGGGCGTGTCAGCCAATCGAGCACGATTCGTTGACATGCCCCTTTTCATTCAAGGCGCGTGAAAATGAAACACGCCGCAACAAGTATTAAAACAAGCAAGAAATGACAAGCGAAGTAGTAATCGATGTCCGACAAGACGAAATTTCCATAGCCCTGCTCGAAGACAAGCAACTGGTGGAATATCAGAACGAGCCCCGACAGGCCTCTTTCACCGTCGGCAACATCTACATGGCAAAGGTCAAGAAGCTCATGCCCGGACTGAATGCCTGTTTTGTAGACGTAGGCTATGAGCGCGATGCCTTTCTTCATTATCTCGACCTGGGAAGCCAGTTCAACTCCTACCAGAAGTATTTCAAGCAGGTGCAGAGCGACCGCAAGAAACTTTATCCCTTTGCCAAAGCCACCCGTCTGCCCGACCTCGACAAGGCCGGAAGCATCACCCAACCCCTCCAACCGGGGCAGGAGGTGATGGTGCAGATCGTCAAAGAACCTATTTCCACCAAAGGCCCGCGCCTCACGGGAGAACTCTCCTTCGCTGGCCGCTACTTGGTGCTCATCCCCTTTGGGGATAAAGTTTCGGTTTCCACCAAAATCAAGAGCGGCGAAGAGCGTGCACGCCTCAAGCAGCTCATCCACAGCATCAAACCCAAGAACTGCGGCGTCATCGTGCGCACGGTGGCCGAGGGCAAGAGGGTGGCTGAGCTCGATGCCGAACTGAAGGTGCTCAACCAGCGCTGGGAAGACGCCATCGTGAAGGTGCAGAAGACCCAGAAACGCCCGCAACTCGTGTTCGAAGAGACGGGCAGAGCCGTGGCCCTGCTGCGCGACCTCTTCGACCCCACCTACGAAAACATCTACGTGAACGACGAGGGAGTGATGAACGAGGTGAAGCACTATGTCTCGCTGATAGCCCCTGAAAAGGCGGACATCGTGAAACTCTACACCGGCAAACTGCCCATCTTCGACAACTTCAACATCACCAAGCAGATCAAGGCGAGCTTCGGCAAGACCATCAACTACAAGCATGGGGCCTACCTCATCATCGAGCACACCGAGGCCCTGCACGTGGTGGATGTGAACAGCGGCAACCGCACCCGGCAGAAAGGGCAGGAAGCCAATGCCCTGGATGTGAACCTCGGGGCGGCCGACGAACTGGCCCGGCAGCTGCGGCTGAGAGACATGGGCGGAATCATCGTCGTGGACTTCATCGACATGAATCTGGCCGAAGACCGACAGATGCTCTACGAGCGCATGTGCAAGAACATGCAGAAAGACCGTGCCAAGCACAACATTCTGCCACTGAGCAAGTTCGGGTTGATGCAGATCACCCGGCAGCGCGTGCGTCCGGCCATGGATGTGAATGTGGAAGAGACCTGCCCCACCTGCAACGGCACGGGAAAGATACGCTCCTCCATCCTCTTCACCGACCAGCTGGAAGGCAAAATCGACCGACTGGTCAACAAGATCGGCATCTCCACGTTCTCGCTGCACGTGCATCCCTACGTGGCCGCCTACATCAATCAGGGCGTTTTCTCCCTGAAACGCAAGTGGCAGTTGAAGTACGGATTCGGCATCAGCGTGGTGCCTTCCCAGAAGCTCGCGTTCCTGCAATACGAGTTCTACGACAAAAAACGACAGTTTATCGACATGAAGGAAGAAATCGAGGTCAAGTAAGAACAGCATTCTTACCACACTCACAGCAAAAAGAGAAGCAACCGCCCACAGAGGACGGTTGCTTCTCTTTTTGCATATCGGTGGGGCGGGCGGACACAAGGTGCAAGTCCCGGGGCATCCGCCGCCCGACGGGCAAGAAGCTGAAAGCTATCTCTTCTCTCCGTTGATGACCAGCCGCTCCGTCACGGTGCGCTCGATGAGACCGCTGTCGAAGGCGTTTTTCTCGTCGGTCACGTCAATGTCCTTAAAGGTGAAATCGGCCAGCGCATATTTGTCGCTCTTGCCCACATCGAAGAAGTTGCGGCACGCCATCCTGACATTCCTCATCACGATGTTGTTGCACCGGCTCAGCGGCATGTCGTCGCGCTTCTGCGGCTTGAAGAACTGCGTCCACGGGCGCACCACGAGGAAGCTGCCCGTGCGGCCCGTCATGCCCTCGACGGTGACATACTCGTAGTGCTGCGGCGTGTCGGGGCGCATCTTGAGCCACAACACCCGGTTGGCATTCTCGGCATGGCAGTTGCGCAAGATCACGTTGCGGTCGTGAAGGCTCTCGCTGCCCAGCGTGAGACACCCGTGTACGGTGCCGTAGCGGCAGTTCTCGATGAGGATGTTGCTGTTGGCACCGTTGGTGGAATCGCGGTCGGCAAACGTTCCCTTGCCGCCCTTGAGCACCACCGCGTCGTCGTTCACATTCATGTAGCATCCGCGGATGAGCACGTCGTGGCATACATCGATGTCGATGGCATCACTGCTGGGAGCCTTCACGGGCCCGTTGGTGGGCGCATAGATGTGGCAGTCGAGATAGCGCACGTGGTCGCAACGATAGAGGTGGTTGGTCCACACGGGGCTGTTCACGAGACGCACATCCTGCACGGTGACATTGGAGCAGTTGGAGATATAAACCAGCCGCGGCCGCTGGGCATCCTTGTTCGTACACTGCGGATTCCACTGCCGGCGAATCCAAAACTCCTGCCAGTAGTAGAAACCGCTGCCGTCGATGGTTCCACGGCCGGTGATGGTGAATCCGTCCACCCCGTCGGCGTTGACCAGCGCGGCGAAATACTTGCATGTTTCGCCCTCAAAACGGGTGGTGAGCACGGGGAAGTGGGCGATGCGGTCGCTACCCTTGAGGCGCGCACCCTCGGCCAGATGCAGATGGGTGCCGGGCCGGAAGAAGAGCGCACCGCTCCGGAAGGTGCCGCGCGGCACCACCACCACGCCGCCACCATCGGCCGCCGCCCGGTCTATCACAGCCTGAATGGCCTCCGTCTGCACAAGCATACTGTCGGCCTTCACTCCATAGTCGGTAATCACATACCGGCGGCCAAGTTTCCCCACATCCACCTTGGCAGTGTCACTGAACCATGCTGTCATCGGTGTGCCGTCGGGCCACAGCTGCCTGCGTTGTTTGGCCGATGCCGGCAACACCAGCATGAGCACCAAACTCAATAATAATACAATTTGTTTCATAGATGTTGTTTTTAGCAGTTGCAAATATAAGGAAAATCATTGTAAAAACCTAAAGTTTTTAGAAAATCAACGCTTTTGCCACTCCCCATTTGTAGGTATTGCCATCAGAAATACGGAGTTTTATCTCCGCCGTGCCGCTTATTTTTCGTACCTTTGCATGAAAACAGACAGAACAAGACCGGAAGGACAAAAACATGAAACTTTCAGAACTCAAAACCGGCGAACGGGGTGTCATCGTGAAAGTGGCGGGACACGGCGGTTTCCGCAAGCGCATCATCGAGATGGGATTCATCAAGGGCAAGACCGTGGAGGTGTTGCTCAACGCACCGCTGCAAGATCCCGTGAAATACAAAATCATGGGATATGAGGTTTCGCTGCGCCACAGCGAAGCCGAACAGATAGAGGTGGTGACACCCGAGGAGGCGAGAAACATGGAGCAAGGGGCGGAAAAGACCGACGGCAAGAAGGAGAAGCTGCCGCACGCCGTGCCCGACGACGGCCCCGTGAGCGAACGCCTGCTGAAAGACGCAGCACTGCGCAAGCAGCATATAATCAACGTGGCACTGGTGGGCAACCCCAACTGCGGAAAGACTTCGCTCTTCAACTTCGTCTCCGGGGCGCACGAACGGGTGGGCAACTACTCGGGTGTGACCGTGGACGCGAAGGAGGGTCACGCCGAATACCACGGCTACACGTTCAACCTCGTGGACCTGCCGGGCACCTACTCGCTCTCGGCCTACTCGCCCGAGGAACTCTACGTGCGCAAGCAAATCATCGAGAAGACGCCCGACGTGGTGATCAACGTGATAGACACGTCCAACCTCGAGCGCAACCTCTACCTCACCACGCAGCTCATCGACATGCACCTGCGCATGGTGTGCGCCCTGAACATGTTTGACGAGACCGAGGAGCGGGGCGACAACGTGGACTACAACAAGCTGAGCAGCCTCTTCGGGGTGCCGATGGTGCCCACGGTGTTCACCTCGGGGCGTGGCGTGGAAGAGCTGTTCCGCGCGGTGATAGACCTCTACGAGGCCAACGAGGACGAGGACCCGCACTACCGCCACATACACATCAACCACGGACACGAGATAGAAGACGGCATCGCCGGCATACAGCACTATCTCAAGACCGACGCCAACCTGCGGCAGCGATACTCCACCCGCTATCTGGCCATCAAACTGCTCGAGAACGACCGCGACGCGGAGGCCTACATCGCCACCCTGCCCGCCGCGGCCGCCATCATGGCCGAGCGCGACAAGGCGGCCGGGCGAGTGAAGGAGGAGACGGGCGAAGACTGCGAGACGGCCATCATGGATGCCAAATACGGCTTCATACACGGGGCGTTGCAAGAGGCGGAATATGCCACGGGGCAGAAGAAGGACACCTACCAGACCACCCATCTTCTCGACCGCATCATCACCAACAAGTATCTCGGATTTCCTATTTTCATCGCCCTGATATGGCTCATGTTCGAGGTGACATTCTCCGTGGGCCAGTATCCCATGGACTGGATAGAGGCCGGCGTGGGCTGGGTGGGCCGCATGGTGAGTGCCACACTGCCCGACGGACCGCTCAAAGACATGCTCGCCGATGGCGTGATAGGTGGCGTGGGAGCCGTGATCGTGTTCCTGCCACAGATACTCATCCTCTACGCCTTCATCTCTTTCATGGAAGACTCGGGCTACATGGCCCGCGCAGCCTTCATCATGGACAAGCTGATGCACAAGATGGGGCTCCACGGCAAGTCGTTCATCCCCCTCATCATGGGCTTCGGCTGCAACGTGCCGGCCGTGATGGCCACGCGCACCATCGAGAGCCGGCGCAGCCGACTGGTCACAATGCTCATCCTGCCGCTCATGAGTTGTTCGGCCCGGCTGCCTATCTACATCATGATCATCGGCACGTTCTTCTCGGCACAATACCGCTCCACGGTGATGATTTCGCTCTATCTCATAGGCATCCTCATGGCCGTGGTGATGAGCCGGCTGTTCACCACGTTTGTGGTCAGGGGCGAGGACACGCCCTTTGTCATGGAACTGCCGCCCTACCGCTTCCCCACCTGGAAAGCCATCGGCCGCCACACATGGGAGAAGGGCAAGCAATATCTCAAGAAGATGGGCGGCATCATCCTCGTGGCGAGCATCATCGTGTGGGCGCTGGGCTACTTCCCCCACGACTCCCGGCTCGACTCGCAGGCCCAGCAGGAGCAGAGCTACATCGGGCGCATAGGCAAGGCCATCGAACCGGTGTTCCGTCCGCAGGGCTTCGACTGGAAACTCGACGTGGGACTCGTGGCCGGCGTGGGGGCGAAAGAGATCGTGGCTTCCACGATGGGCGTGCTCTACAGCCACGACGACAGCTTCTCCGACGACGACAGCTTCGAGGCTTCCGACTCGGAGAAATACACCATCTTGCGGCGCAAGATGCTCGCCGACGGCCTCACGCCGCTCTCGGCCTACGCCTTCCTGCTCTTTGTGCTGCTCTACTTCCCCTGCATCGCCACTATCGCAGCCATCAAGGGCGAGACGGGCAGCTGGCGGTGGGCACTCTTCGCCGCCGGCTACACCACCGTGCTGGCATGGGTGGTGTCGGCTGCCGTCTACCAGATAGGCAGCCTCTTCTGAAGCAATAAGAGAATGTCAAACTAATTGTCTCTTTTCGGGCTCTCTGCTTGCGATATTCGCAACGGACAGCCCATCCGGGCGCAAATGGGCGATTTTGGCGGCATTTGCAAAGTGCTGACAATCAGCCGTTTGAATTTTATCAACACAAATCCGGAGTCAAAAACAGGTCTGAAAAAGCCCAAACGGGCTTGCAAAAGGGCCGCAGTTGCGATGCAACTGCGGCCCTTTTGTCTCTCCGGTGTGGCTCTTTCACACATTCGAAGAACCCGAATAGGGAAATCGGCAGACTTTTTCGGTTACTTTAAGCCGGCTTCCCATGCTGGTTGAAGAATTTTGGCGGAGGTGTTTTTGTCAATATCATTCGCCACCATCCGCCCATGGCATATCCCCCTCCCCTCTCTCGGAGAGATACCGGGAGGAGTGAGGCTTTTTACTTCTTCTCCTCCATCACGCCCTCCACATAGAGGCGGGTGAGTTCCACCTTACCATTGGTGCGCACGGTGACGGTCTTTTTGAAGTGACCGGGGAAACGTCCCTTACCATCGTAGGTGATGCTGATTTGGCCCTTCTGTCCCGGGGCGATGGGTTGCTTGGTGTAGTTGGGCACCGTGCAACCGCAACTGGCCACCGCCTGATTGATGACCAGCGGTTGGTCGCCCACGTTGGTGAACGTGAAGACAGCCTTCTGACTCGGGTCAGCTTCGTTGAATGTACCGAAGTTGTGCGTGAGCTTGTCAAACTTGATTTCGGCCTGCGCCGATGCCGTGGCTGCCACAGCGATGAGCAGCGTCAGGGCCAGCATTATTTTCTTCATTGTCATTTTCTCCTACATTTAGTTTGTTTTCCCTTCGTTTTTTCCGAGATTCTTTTTCTGTTACTTAGTCTTTCCGCTGCATCCGTGCCCCGACCGCTTGTCACGGCCGCCCACTTGCGTGCGGGAAAGAGACTCTACTGAATCTGATGCAAATTTAAGGATAAAGTTTAGTATAACGTTATTTTTTACAAACTTTAAGTGTTTGGGAGGACGAAAGAGAAATCAGCAGCTACCTGAATACGACTTTCTTGCCACGATGGATATAGATGCCCTTGCCCGGACGGGGCACACGGACTCCTTGGAGGGTGTAGTAAGCATCATCCCTATTGCCCGCGGCCACGGCGGGCCCCTCCATGCCTGTCGCTTGATGAGCATCATTGGCAAGATAATAGGTGGGACCATGCCAATTAGCAGTCCATCCTTGGATATGCCTCGCTGAAAAATCCGAATTAGCGATAAGATTCTCCGTCGTGCCATCTTTGGCCAAAATGATATCATCTATATCAAGTGTGCCGGTATATTTACCGAAGACAAACTGGAAGGTGTCCAACGCGAACCGAGTGGAGAAGTGCCAAGTCAAGGTTCTCCATTCGCCGGCCTTCACCGGATAGGCCGCCTCATACTGCACATCCGCACTGTTATTCCATTTGTTCTTGTTAGGACTGGCATTCCATACGGGCCAGAAACCCAGAGTCTCACAATCAGCCGAGGTCCTCACCTTCATCGTAAGCGTATAACGGGCATTTTTCTCCAATGCGTTTGGCAAGTTGTAAATGGCTTGCCGGTCCCAAAGGTTATCACCCGCCTTAACATCGTATCGGATATAGTAATTACGTGCCTCCACCGGTACGACCCCCAAGAGGCCAAGCATGGTGTCGGCATAACGCCTACCGAAGACACGATAGCCCTCTGCCGTAAAATGCAATTTATCCGTCTGCAAAGGACAATCCTTGGAAGAGACGACATGGGCAGTAGGGATCACCGCGGCAATATTGTCGATAAGGGCATTGTGCGCCCAGCAGGCCGCCCCTTGTTCCTTTTGGCCCAACTCGCCTACAAGCAGCGGCACATCTTTGGCATCCAGACCAAGGTCGGCAAGAATGTCATTGTATATTTTCTTCACCTTAAAAGGCCAGTCCTGCTGACCATTGTTGGTCTCGCCCTGATGAAGGAGGATGCCCTTAACCACTCCTTCCTTCCTGGCCTGCTTGGCCAGTTCGATGAGCCGCCCATACGGATTTCCTCCATACTCCTTAGCGTAGTTTCTGAGCCAATCGGGCGTTTTGGAGTCATGGAGATAGGCTTGATACTTGTCTTTGTCAAAGAGATCGATACTCGCGCCCCCCACAGCTACTGTTATCGTCCCTACCCTTGCATCCTCGGGCAAGTTTGCCACCATCCTCCTCCCGAAATAGTCCACCACCGACAGCTGCGTATAAGGGCGAGCCTGCGGGGGAGTGGCGGTGTGCCAATGCCCCATCATCCAACCGGCCCGGGCATCATCAAGTGCATACATTGCCATGAAACGAGGATCCACGCCCCCTTTGTCCTGCTCCTCTATCTTGGCATTGCCTTCCATGTTTGACTGGCCGAAACAGAGATAAATATGGAAATTGGGGTCAGGGGCAGACGATGCGGACAACTTATATCGTTTGAAGAAGGACCATAGCTCCTTGGTGGTCTCTACACCGCCCGGTTCATTGGAATGCCAATGCCCTTTGCCGGCTATGGCAATGAGACTTACCTCTATGCCCTCATCCACATTACTATATATATAGCGAGTCGCCGAGCTCTTTTTATTGTCGTGGGGATATGGGGTAACCACTTGAGGATGCTCCGTGTCACAACCTTCATAGGCCGCCCACCTCTTCACATATTCACTGATGTCGGGATACCCCCCTGCCGGATGGGAAAGATCCCCCGTATATTTGAACACATTGTCACCGGTACCATGGATGTGCATGACAGGCACCCTGCGATTCGCGCTTGGCTGTCTTCCTATCGCAACCCCACTAACCGTCCCTATCGCAGCTATCTCATCTGCCAACTTATCCATGCACAGATAGGTCAGCCAACTGCCCATGGAGAAACCCGAAAGGTAAATACGATTCTTGTCCACACAGTGCTTCAGCTCCATATCCTTTATGACAGCTTTTACAAACAAGATATCACTGGCCCCGGAAACATCCCACATGCTGCCTTTGCTCTCCGGGTAGGTCACGATAAACCCTTCTGTATCTGCGAGCGCATTCCATTGGGTCTGTCCTTGTTGATATTCGGGACTCTGATTCATACCATGGAGAGAAATCACCAATGCCGGAGATTTCTCCACACGCTTAGGCACATAAGTGAGCGTCCTGCGGGAAGTAGCCCCCACCATGACCGTTTCCCATGTCTGCGCCCTCATCTGTAGGCACAGGGATAAGAACAACAGGAAAAGCGATAAAAATCTTTTCATAAGTTTTGATGCGATTAAGTTAAATTACAAATGATTATAGAATTGAGGTCAGCCACCTAATACTTCGACTGCAAAAATAGCAGAAATGGGGGAAAATGCCTTTGCGTGAAGTAACAAATACTTTGCGAGAATCATAAAATCATGCTTGACTGCCACAAATAGCAGACATAAACATGCCATCTATCCCACCAAGACAAAATAGAAAACAGTGGAAACCATAGAAAACATCACAGCTTCCCTAAGCCCAACATCTTGTAAATCAGAGAACAGATTCCCATAAATTAAAAATTTAAACCGAAAACATTTGGAGACTTCCAAACTTTTTTCGTAATTTTGCCAATGACATCTAACGGGCATGTTTGGCTTTCTCCTTGAAAGCGCATAGCGGGCTATGTGGCTGAAAGAGAAAAGGAGAAGCAGCCGAATAAAAGTAAAAAGATACAAAGAGCAGACTGCTGTTATGGCCGTCTCTCCCTTACGGGGAGTTTTTTGAACATGCCATAGAGCTAAAACAAGTCATCGGGAGTTAGAGGAGACATCAGAATATAAAGACAACAGCTTCATGGCTTTGTCAGAATATTTGCAGACTCAAAAGAGCAATACCCATCATCCCAACTCCTCTAACGCCTGATAACTCCGTAAAAGGAGATTTTACGAAAACACAATGGATGACGCAAGAAAATATTTTCACAGAGTGCAGAGAAAAAAGAGACTAATCAAAAAGGGCAAAAGCATGTTGATGGCTATACTTACCATCATCAGTGTCTTAGTGGTGGCCATCTGCATCTACCTTTATTGTTTCCATGGCTATTTTTAAATGTCTCCCCCACTTACTATCCGCACTATCAAAGCACATTGACCTCCCACAACAGGAAGACGGCTCCCTTTAGATGGTGGGGCCAAAAACATAAAGCCCGGACACCGTTTCCAGCATCCGGGACTTTATCATAGATTTGCTTTACAGTGCGAAAATCTTGTCTTTTGTAGATTTACTCTGCGGCGGGAGCCTCTTCCTCTACCACCTCTGCGGCAGCGGGAACTTCTACCGGAGCCTCCTCAACGGGGGCAGCCACGGGAACGTTTTCGGCAACGACCCGAACGGGAATTCTCACCTCAACCTCCTTGTGGAAGTGAACCACAGCCTCGAAGTCGCCCACCTTCTTGATGTCGTGCATGGTGATGATCTTGCGGTCCACCTCAATGCCCTTCTTGGCGAGTTCGGCAGCAACGGTAGCCGCATTCACAGAGCCATAGAGCTGGCCGGTGGCACTCACCTTAGCCTCAATCTCAAGAGCAACATTTTCAAGGGCCTTGCCACGCTCTTCGGCGGCAGCCTTGAGGGCGGCCAACTTGTGGGCCTGCTGCTTCAGGTTCTCAGCAAGCACTTTCTTGTTGCTTGCAGAGGCGATGATAGCCTTGCCTTGGGGGATGAGATAGTTACGACCGTAGCCGCTCTTGACATTCACAATATCGTTCTTGTATCCAAGACCGATGATATCTTCTTTCAGTATTAATTCCATTGTGTATCCTCCTCTTTAATTATTTCATCAAATCGGCTACATAAGGAAGCAGTGCTATCTGGCGGGCACGCTTAACGGCCTGTGCCACACGACGCTGATACTTCAGAGATGTTCCGGTGATACGACGGGGAAGGATCTTGCCCTGCTCGTTCAAGAACTTCTTGAGGAACTCGGGATCCTTGTAGTCGATATACTTGATGCCGCTCTTCTTGAAACGGCAATACTTCTTCTTCTTGGTGTCGATGGAAGGTGCGTTGAGATAACGAACTTCCGGTTTCTTCTGCTCTGCCATGATTAAGCCTCCTGTAGTTTAGCGTACTTAGCGCGGCGCTTCTCGGCATACGCAACTGAATACTTGTCAAGTTTAACTGTCATGTAACGGATCACTTTCTCTTCGCGGCGGAAGCCGGTCTCGAGTTTCTCGATGACGGAGGGTTCGGCCTTGAACTCGAACAGGCAGTAGAAGCCCGAAGTCTTCTTCTGAATGTTGTAGGCCAACTTCTTCAGCCCCCAGGTCTCCTCGCTCACGAGCTCAGCACCATTGTCGGTGAGCAGCTTCTTGAACTTGGCGACCGTTTCCTTCATCTGTTCATCAGACAAAACGGGAGTCAAAATGAAAACGGTTTCGTATTGATTCATACTACTAATAAATAATGATAATTAAAAAATTCGTTACACCGGCGGTCGACGGCCTGAAGCCTCTTCCGACAAATGCGGTGCAAAAGTACCACTTTTTTTTGGTTCAGCCAAATATTTTTCCTACTTTTGCCTGCAACAAAGCGTTTTCACCTGTCATGAAAGTCAATATGAAAAGACTCTTGGGCCGCGCCGGTCTCCCACTTGTATATCTGGGGGTGGCACTGGAAGTGGCATACGTGGCCTTCAGTCTCGATGGCCACAACTGGCTGCTCGCCCTCTCACTGCTGCTCATCGTGGCCGGCATCGTGGGCTATGTGGCGGGCGAAAAGAGATGACTCCGAGGATATATCACCCCTTCTTTTGGACTTCATACCGCTCTCGGGCTTCCTGCAACGAGTCGAGCGAGCCGATGTCCACGCGCCGGCCGGGCATCTGCCATGCGTGGACAGTGGTCTTGTCTACGAGATAATGGGCAAGATTGCCGGGAGCGTCACATCCGCAACCGCAGTTGATGCTGTCACGGATAAGCGGCAAGTCTTCTTTTCTATAAATGTAGAATGGCGGGACTGCCCAATGGCTGACGGGCACTCGCGGCTTCTCCTGCATCTCAATCACGCGCATGTCGGCATCTACAGCGATGACACCCGTGCGTTGCAGGCGCTCGATACTGGGCTCGTAATGGCACATGATGACCGACGAATCTTTCTCCTTAAAGAAATCCACGAATCCCTGAAGGCTGAATTCCAAGATGTTGTCAGCTGCCAGCACCATGATATCTTCGTCTATGCCGCACCGGTCGATGGCCAATAACAGGTCGTTCACCGCTCCAAGGCGGGTATCGTTGGTCAGCGTGCCGTCGTCTACAATGGTGATAGATTTCCTGTAATGGGTTGTGGCCCGCCACTCCTCAAAGGCTGCGGCAAACTTATGATTGGTCACGATGACATGTCCGGACAGACCGTCAATGCGGTCCACATCGTCAAGAAGTCTGCCAAGGATGGTATTGTCGCCTATCTTGAGCAGCGGTTTAGGAAAATTCTCTGTGAGCGGATAGAGACGCGTGGCATATCCGGCTGCAACAATGATGGTCTTCATCAGATTGATTAAAGTGTTTATTTAAGCGGATTGAGGTCACTCATGTACCACTCTGCCAACAGTCCGATGCCCTTGTGAAGCGACACGGAAGGTTTGTAGCCCACTTCCGTTTCGAGGCGTGTGGTGTCGGCGTATGTCTGATACACGTCACCGGGCTGCATGGGCAAGAAGTTTTTGCGTGCCTCGATGCCGATGGCCTGCTCTATTTCGTTGATGAAATCCATGAGCTTCACGGGATGGGAGCACCCAATATTATATAAGGTGAAAGGAATCCCGTTCGGGCACGCTTCGGCCACGGGCTCTTTGTCTATCACTTGAAGCGTTCCGTTCACGATGTCATCGATATAGGTGAAATCACGGCTCAGATTGCCGTTGTTATACACATCGATGGAAGAGCCGCTCATGATGAGTTTGGTAAACTTGATGGGAGCCATGTCCGGCCGTCCCCATGGGCCATAGACAGTGAAGTAGCGAAGTCCTGTCGCCTTCAGTCCGTAGAGTTTGCAATAGGCATGGGCCATCAATTCATTGGCCCGCTTGCTGGCGGCATAGAGACTCACAGGAGTACCCACACTGTCGGTTTCGGAGAAGGGAACTTTGGTGTTCAGGCCATACACCGAACTGGAAGACGCAAAGACCAAGTATCTTACATGGTAATTGCGGCAACACTCCAAGACGTTCATAAATCCCACCATATTGGAATTCATATAACTGTAAGGATTCTGTATGGAATATCTGACGCCGGCCTGGGCAGCCAGATTCATCACCTTGTCGAATTTCTCCTCATTGAAGAGGTTTTCCATCGCCGTGCGGTCGTCGATGCCCATTCGCAAGAATTTGAAATTGGGAAAGCGCCTGCTGTGGTAATACACACCGAAGGGAAGGTCGGTGTAGGGTTCGCCCGTGTCATGGCAGATGCCCAACAGGTGGCTCAGTCGGCCGTATTTAAGCCGCACATCATAATACTCATTGACATTGTCAATGCCAATCACTTCATCGCCTCTTTCGGCCAGCATCATTGCTGTTTTGGAACCGATAAATCCTGCGGCTCCCGTTACTAATATCTTCATCTGATGATAATAAGTTATTTAAGTTGCTATTGATTGTTTGGAACCATCTCGGCAACAGACACTCCATCGCATGTGTCGCAGAAGAACATCGCAAACGAATCCCTATATTTCGGGAAACGAGCCAGATATTTCTCGGCAACATGTCCGCGTATCGACTCGGTCTTGGCCGGGTCTGCCAATGCAATGAAGGCTCCCTTGAAACCGGCACCGGAAAACCGGCCGCCATAGATGCCGTCTGTCTCCCGGGCAATATCTTCCAACGCGCACAACTCTTCGGAGCCACACTCATACTGATAGCGCGAACTGTCGCATGACTCGAACATCAGCTGCCCGAAACTTTCGATATCACCCCGTTTCCACGCTTCAACTCCTCGCTCCACACGCTCACATTCCGAGTAAAAATGTCTTGCCCGCCAGGCAAAACGCTCGGGCATATTCCCGTCATATTGGTGGAATATCGCCTGAGGCAAGTCGCGCAACCGGGTGTTTTGCAGCTCTTTCAGCCGGTCTCCATTATAGGCTTGGGCTATCCATGCCGCCGTTCTGCATTCCGATACCCGAAGATTATAGTCCGTTCCCGTCAGCTTTCGGGTCACACCGGAAAAGATGACGGCCACTTTAAACTGTCGACAGCCGGTATATGGAATCAGCTTGTAGTCGGAAGTCTCGGTATCTAAAAACAACAGTTTGTCTTTTTCACACAACACGACACAGGCTTGATCCAGAATGCCATTGTTCAGGCCGACAAACATTCTCTCTGCAACAGAGGCATAGTTGATGACCTGCATCTTGCTGAGCGAGAGCTCATTAACCTCGGCCAAAGCCATCACCATACCGCAAAGCAGGGCGGCCGAACTTGACACACCGCCTATGGGCATCGAACCCTTGATGACACCGCGGAGCCCTCGCCTCAAGGTGAAATCTGCCTGAAGGGCATAGACAGCCCCCCGCAGATAGTCTCCCCAGTTGCCTTGCCGGTCGTCCAAACCGATCGGCCGATCGGCGGCAAAGGTCATCAAACCGGAAAAAGAGAGCGAGGCCATTTCTATCCTGCCCGTATCGGTGGGGGCAAGGAGGAAATCTATCCCCGAATTGATGGCAAATCCGCTCACCAATCCGTGTTGGTGGTCGACATGGGCACCAAGGGGACACACACGGTAAGGGGCAAAAACGCGAAAGGTTTTTTCCGTTTCGCCAAACAACTGACAGAAAGTTTTTTGTAGTTCGTCCATATCCGAGTTTTTGTTTATCCACCTTTTAACGTATCTCTCGCATAGCGAAGGAAACAATACACAGACTCTTTGGGAAACAGCTTTCCTGTTCTCCAATAAACCGGCAGCTGCCCCATGGCCGTGTCGATTTTCTTAACCCATTTGTTGGAGTCCATAGACATTTGCTTTTCCTTCTGCAATGTTCCGAAATTTCCGGTCTTGAAAATACTGTCCAGCAGCAGTTCGCCTTTCTTCCTGAGATTATCCTCATAAAACGGCATACGCTCTTTCGGACACCCTAAGAAGTCTACAGCCAAGGCGGCAAAGTATTTCCAGAATTTCATCAGACCGAGAAACTCAAGATCGCTTTTCAGCACTTCTACATCAATAAGAAGACCTTCATCTCCTTTCCCTGTATCCGAAACATGGCTTGACACGAAGAGCATCCAGTCTGCAATTTGACGCAGCCCCACCCCACCGGTCATATAGTGTTGCAGCATGTGGCCAAAAATGAAGACAGCATCGAATTGTACGGGGGGCACCTGTATCGTTTCACCATCCCCTATCGACAGAGGTCGGCCGGGCCGGCTAAGCCGTTCGTCTGTCCAAGCTTGCAGATGACGGGAACAGCGCGGACAGATAGAAAAACGGAAGTTGCCATGCAACTCTATCACCATTCCATTTGTCGTGTACACCGAGTGCAACCTCGTTGCCGCCTCGCCGCCGTCTTCGGCCACCTTTGCCATGAGCTGCTTTGCCTGCCGATACCGTTCGTAATCGGTAATCAGCAAATCTATATCGCCCGACTGGCGATGGAGCGGATTGGGATAGCATTGTCCCACTCCCTGCCCTTTCAGCAACAAAGAGTCAACCCCTTTCTTCCGCAACTCCCCCATGAGCAACGAGGCAAACGCATTCATCCGCTTGTTCTCCTTCTCTATCTCCGAAGTGGTTGCTATGGCATTGAAATAGATGGGCTTCGGCGGGCGCAAAGCAGGGGGCAACTTAACCATTGCCTCGGTCATGACACCCACCATCGTCTGTTGACGGGCCAAATCCACAATGCGGTTCCAATCCACATTATCCTTAAAGAGTTGGGAATCAGATGTAAAATTCCAAAGACCGCAACGTATTAGTTCAATGATCTGCTGCTGCATTAACTTCATTTAGTCTCTTTTCCGAGACGCATTATAAAATAAAAACATGTATGGAAGATTAGCTAATACTATTTCTGCAGAATGCCATTACGGAGTTTACTACCATAAATCATTTTAACAACAGGAACAGGAAGATTTCGGAAAATAAATCTTGCAATAGGATAAAAATAATCCAAACAGAATATACCTTTTAGCCTATAAATACCGCTCATGTATATCCTAAATTCATTCTTGGCCTTGGCACGGCTCCTACGCTTAAACACATCGCCTTCTCTTCGGAAATATAGACACACGTCATCGATATTACCAAATCGACAACCATGGAGCAGAGCGTCAAACCAAAGTTTTATATCTTGACTGGTGCGATACCGTTCGTCATATTTCAATCCCTCTTTAAACATTTTGGTTCGCATCATTACTGCCGGATGAGCAAATGGCGATGCCTTCACTATATATTTTGCACATTCCTCATGTGTCAGGGGATAGTGGCGGACATTCAAGTTGTCATGCGCTGCATCAAATTCTTGCAAACTGCCACCACATACATCCACTTCAGGATGTTCTTGTAGATATCTCATTTGCAACTCAAAGCGGCGTGGAGTTGCTCTGTCATCAGAATCCATACGAGCTATTAAATCTGAAGTGACTGCGGTAATTCCCTTGTTAAGAGACTTTGTCAACCCCAAATTTGTCTCATTTTTTAATCTTGTAAATACGGCACCCTCTTTTGTTACTTTTTCTTCAAACGCAATAATAACCTCTTGTAGTTCACTTCCTAAATCCCCATCTTCGACTATTATGATCTGCGTGGGCCTAACAGATTGTTCATCCCATATACTACGTAAAGCTAAGGATAGATATTCACTTTTCTCAGCCTTATATACAGACATTAAAACGGATATCGTCATCATGATACTACTGCATTTAAATATTTCTCCCAGAAATCTAAAATATGATCTGTAAGATAATATTTAGAACGCTCCACGGCTCCACGCTGAATCTTTCTTAAGAGCTCAGGATCGTCTATCAATCTTGAAATATGCTCAGATAATAAATCCACATCTTCCGGATTGGCAAGCAAACCTTCGGAATCAGTTGTGATTATCTCTCGGGTTCTACCTTTAAAATCTGTTGCTACAGGAGCGCAGCCTTGACTCATGGCTTCAATAAGAACCATGGGCAACCCTTCAGAACGGCTACTCAATAAAAATATAGAACTCTTTTTGTATAAAAGTTCAATATCATTTCTAAATCCCAAGAACTCGATACGATTAGCTACATGGTGTTCTGTTGCCATGTTTTTCAAAAAATTCAATGAACTTTCACTACCAGTTCCTACTATTAACACTTTCCAGTCCGGATATTTAGAAGCTATCTTACTCCAAGTTTTTATTAAAATGTCCCACCCTTTATATTTCCAATCATCAAGTCTCCCCGAAGCCATGATGATATTCTCCTTTCGAGGCATTTCCTCTACAGGAACAAAGGTGAGAGGATTAGGCATAACGCATGCGTATTTTTCGCGTTTTTTCAAACAATCTTTATCGGGATGTGTTAGCACCGTAAAAGCCGGATACATCCAAAGGGTATATCTGTCCAAGAATCTTATTTTCCTTGAAAAATGATATGTATCACTCTCCAAAGCATGATGGATTGTAAGAATAACCGGTATCTTCATCCCTATCGTACCAATCCGCGAAATTAGTGAACAGATATGCATGTTGCCAATAATTACATCCGGATGATATAATTTAGCATATCTCCGCATATTCTTTACACCTTGAATCAAGCGTCTTTTAATTCCAATTCCAGTCGTATGGAGCGACAATTCTTTAACCCTTGAATCCAATTGATAAGAACGGTATCTTTCAAGATCTGCAATTATGAAAACTTCATGACCGCGAGCCACAAATCCATTGGCTAAAATTACCGCAACACGTTCTGCTCCACCGCCTCCTAAATAATTGCATGCAATAAAAATTCTCATACGGTTTAATATTTATTGGGAAATGATCTATCCATTCTGATCCAACTTCCAACCATCAAATCGGCTTCTTTAGGTGAAAACTCATTGTATCCGGATCCATGAAAAAAAGTGATCTCTCCAAAATAAACATGTCCGTCTACATCGTAAAGATCCACTCGACAATGAGGGAACGGCTTTGATAATCGTCTACAACACTCTAACATAAAATCCCATTCTGCCGGTCGCACAATTTCATCGATCTTATAGGATTCCCTTGTTTCCTTCATATTTGGTACTGGCTTAAAGTCCATATCATAGATATTTCTATAATATTCTTCAGCATGAGTTCCATCCGTATTGGCTACCCCAATATCCATAAAAAGTAATTTTGGCTCACCGTCAAAGCAAAGAAACTTATAGTCAATCAATACGCTGTTATCTTTATTATGCAACATTTGTTCAGCCATAATACATGGCCTAACATGTTTATAGTTGTATTCACGACCATGCCAATAATAATTATCCTTCAACAAGTGACTAAATTGTGCCCGTATAGCTTCTTTATCAAATGTACTTTTGAAACAATGAAGATTTCCTCCAGATGTATTATTCACTTTTAAATAAAACTCTTCAACTGGTATTTGAGAAATATCCAAAGAGTCGAAATCATACCAATGTCCATAAACAGTCGTAAGAATATCCGCAAGCCCACAGTCTTCAACATACTTTCTAACCTCCCATTTATCACAACACTTACTCATTAATGGATTAAAATAGTGAAACTTCAACCACCAAATTTTTTCATCAAATGTCTTCGGTTCTTTCAAATTCAAGAATCTTTTACATTTCATATAATAAGTTATTTGAGCATAAATAGTCTTTGGAACAAGCATTCTAAGCCTATACTGCAAATTCATTAACTCATAGTATAAATTTCTACCTATCATCATATTATTTAAATAAATATTTTTCGATATGAAAAGTTTGCCAATATTCAATTAGAGTGCATAATCGCATTATTTAACTCGAAATCAGAAAGTTCCACTGGTTTCCAATTTAAAGCAAAAAATATAGAGAATAGTACTAATATGATCAATATTGGCAAAAAACGATTTTGCTTATTAAAAAGGAGAATAAATAAAGGGATTATTATTATTTCGTATGTCGCAAAGATAGTAGATGTTCGTGCTGCAACAACAGCAAAAGAACATAAAACTATTAATAGGATCGTACTAAAGAAGTATGCGTTTCTTATCGTATAATAATGAGGCGTATATCTTGAGAGTTGATTTTCAAAAAATGTAAAAATAAGCAACACCAGACTCTGATAATAAATCATTGGATTAGCTAACGAACTGCTATAAGCAAATCTTCCTCCTTCCTGAACATATGAAACAGCCATCTCATTTACAAAGTCAGATCCTCTCATCAAGCCAATAATCGTGCTGCTAAAGTAACCTGCCACAACAAAAGCTACACAGAGCCCCAAAACAATATGAATCTTTTTAATCTTGATTTTACTTATAAAATATAATGGAATAACCAGAAGCATACTGTGATGAATACAATATCCAATCACTACAACAAGAAGAAATTTCCATAGTTTCTTTTCTGTAACATACTTTGTAGCCAACAAGATAATTGCAATTGCCAAGGCAGCACGTATTTGCATCATATTTCTCCCAACGAGAAAACGCCCCATATAAATGCAAAGGCCAATAAGAGGAAACAGGCAATATTCTTTCAAAAAACAGTATAAAAAGAAAAATGTCAATGCCGATATAAAAACAAAGTAGATTACACTGTTATCAACAATCGTTTTTAGAATAACCCCTATAAGATAAAATCCAAATTCAGAATAGCCAATTGGCACATCGGTTAAAGATAATGTTTCCAATGTACTTGCATTTTGGAAACTTACCAGATAAACCATAGAATCATTCCATATTCTCGGTTCACGAAATCCGACCATTAGTGCTATTGCTCCTAATGTAACAAACAATAATCTGCCCTTTGTTTGCTTTGCAATCTTTGAAAGATCAACAAAAATTGCAAATATAAAAAAAAGTACAAATCCTATTATATAAACCACAATTATCTAACAATTCGTGATAAAAGATTTTCCCATAAAGCAATGATATGATCAAGCGAATAATATTTTGCTCGTTCAATAGAATTCTTTTGGATAACAGTTCTCAAATTCTCATCTGATATCATACGACACATCTTTTCGGCTAAATCAACAGGATTTTCCATCTCACACAGTAACCCTTCTTGCTCATTACGAATTATTTCTTTGGTTCTACCAAGATTTTCTACGGCTACGCATGCACATCCTTGTCCCATAGCTTCAATAACAACCATGGGTAACCCTTCGGAACGACTACTCAACACATATATTGCTGCCTTCCGGTAAAGTTCCAACATATCCGTTCGATAACCTAAAAAATCGATGCGATCTGAGACCTTGTATTTTTCTGCAAGTGATTTAAGATAATCAAAATCTTCTTTGGCACCGGTTCCTGCTATCTGTAATCTCCATTCAGGGAATTTATCTGCTATTTTTCCCCACGCTTCTATCAAAAAATCAAAACCTTTATAGTGCCAATTAGACAATCTTCCAGCAGCAAGTATTATCTTCTCCTTCTCCAACTTACCATCAAAGATAGAAAATGTTGAAGGATTAGGCATAACGGTAATATTTTTCAATCTATTGCCAATATAGATTTTATCTGCTTCTGTGAGTATTGTTACTTGAGGATAAATTTTATCCAAATAGTATTTAGAGAACACTTCCATTTTCGTCAATGCTTCTGAAGGAATTCTTTGATAAGCGTCATGCTCTGTCATGATCACTGGTACACGAGTCCCCAAACAAGCAATACGTGCTACAAACGAGCATAAGGCCATAATGCCAATTATGGCATCTGGTTTTTCTCTTTTTACATATCTCCTTATGTTATATATCGCCCCCAACCAACGCAGAATCTTATTTTTTACAGGGGGATTTAAAGCAATTTTCTCTACCTGTGGATCTACAGAATAAGTCTGTTTGAGATAAATATTTGTTATCAAACTAACATCATGGCCATGGGTTGCAAAACCATTTGCCAACATCACCCCCACTCGTTCAGCTCCTCCCATTGTCATACTTGCACAAATTACACCAATTTTCATACAATTCCTCCTTTCTAATTATGTATTCTTAAGTAAAGTTTCCCACTTTTCAATTACACGATATAATTGAAATCTTTTAGAAGATTCTATGGCTTCAATAGCCATATTTCTTCTAAGTGTATTGGACAACATCAATTTTTTAAGTTTGTTTGAATACTCTTTCAAGTTGCCATCTTCAATAATATACCCATTTTTTGTATTATCAATAATATCATAAACAGATTGATAAGAATTAAAAGCAATAGGTACACAACCAAATTGTTGGGCTTCTGTCAAAGTCAATCCCCACCCCTCATAAGCGGATGTCATTAAGAAAATCTTACTTTGTTTATAATACTCTTGAGGTTGTTGGCGTCCTACAAAGTCAACTCTTCGGAGATTTAAAGAAGCCTGTAACCTTTTATAGTTTCCCAAATCTTCCCCCGTGCCAACTATTACCATACTCCAATCAGCAAAAGCCTCATCTTCTTCTACGCTTTTCCAGACTTTTAATGCTATAGAAATACGTTTTTGTGTCTCTTCCATCCTGGAAACAATAAGCACTTGATTACTTTTTTTATCCAAATCTTCATTTTTTAGAAAGTCTGAATAAGATAGGGCGTTAGGGATAACATAGAACTTACTCAAATCCTTTAATCCCGCATAGTCAACATATTCTCGGATGAAAGAATCTGAAAGGAGAATAACCTTATCTGAGTATCTGTAGACTGTACGATAAAGTTCCTTATTTCTTAATGGATAAAATAACTTATACAAAGGATAAACAGATGTCCTTATAACATCTTTCACATATTCGCTTATACAAGAAAAATGAGCTAACCCAGTATAAAAAGATTTAAAGGTAGCACTTAATTCTTCATAACCGGGATTGAAATGAAGAACGGTGAGAATCATAAACTTAAGACCATGTCTCTCCCTAATAGCATACATATTCTTTACATCGCGCGTCATCTTTTGGACGATAATCGCATTGATTTCGTTCACAAGGATAAAATCTTCTAACGATTCTTTTGTTACATTGACTGATGCTACAAATTTTGTAATTGGCAAAGAAGCATCAATCTCTGTTTTATATGCCAGAAAACATCGATGTCCCTTTTCTGTCAGCCCTTTGCTGATTCTTGCCGTTATCCTTTCTGTCCCCCCCTTAATCTCTGAGACATTTGAAGTATTACAAAACAAAATATTCATATATCGCTAATGCCTGCTAAAATAATAAAAGATTAAACAAATATCACTCAACTTTAAAAGGATAACGATTGCCTACATATTTTCCACTTTTTAAAGTCGAATAAATAACTCGTGCAGGATTTCCAACGGCAACTGAATTTTCCGGAATATCTTTAGTGACTATCGTTCCGGCCCCAATTGTTGAATTAGAGCCAATACGAATATCCTCTACAAGACAAACAGAAGGACCTAAATAGACATTATCACCAACTACAGCTGCATGCCCCTCATTAGATCCGATAGTTGTAAATTGACTTATATTCACATTATTCCCTATTACAGCAGTAGGATTTATTATTATACCTGCAGGATGTGAAATGAATAACCCATACCCTATTTTTGTCTGTGTAGGAATTATGAGGGAGTACTTAAACATATAATGTCTATGGAGTACTTTACAAATAAAATATAATGGAGAGGCATTTTTGTAGGCACCCAATCTGAGCCACAACTGAAAACGGAATGCGGGCTCCTTTAATGCATATAGAAACATAATAAAGAAATTGGATTTCTTTTGCCTATATCTATAATAATCACTTCTCAATAATTCAAGACAATCAGTATAACTCGTAGGAATAGGAATGGTGATTCCTGCTTCTTGGATAAATTTAAACTCCATCTCTTTAAACAAATGAGAAATGAATCAGACAAATCTTTCTAGAAAACACAAAGAATTATTTTTGTAGTTTTGCATTCTCTCCGCTATATTATCATAATCACATCCTTTTACAGATAATATCGAAGCTGAAAAATCTATGCTTCTATCCTTCAACCCTAAATGCGACCACAAGTTGTTCATTCTACTATCCGCATCTCCATTAATGCAAAAAAAGTCTTTTTTAAATAATATAGAAAAAGCTGCTAAATGAAAAGAACTGCCAATTGTACAAACAGCATTCTTCACAAGATTAAGAAATTCTTTAGGTCCGACTTCAAAGAAATTGCGGATATATGGATATTTATTAATATCCTTAGGATAATAGGCCCTATCCGTATAGACAGGTAACCCCATATCCTTTCCCAGTTTATTGGCTATTTCAAAATAAGAAAGTTTCAAGTTACTCGGTGAATAGAAAAAAATATAAGGCTCTTTTATTAGAGGTTCATCACTAATGAGCGATTCATAATCTTCTGCATCAAGCAAAAATGTAGGATCGCAGACCACCTCACAATTATCTATAATCTGATTACTTATAAGGTATTCTTTAGATCTCTCCTCTCTTACAGACACTGCATTAAAACCACACAGATACCTCTTCAGGTAGTCAATCGGCACACGCTCTGGAGTAGGGCCTAGCGATGGTGCATAAGATATCCGCTTAATGGCCGGATCCAAGAAGTCTAAAAAAAAGACGGATGACGTTTCATTGGTATAATTCCATATCTGGTCACTCCCTGCTATTACTAAGTCATAATTAAAAGCAGCATTGCAGAGTTGTTCCCGGGTATTATACTCACAAGTCAAATTTAATTCTTTTTTAAGGAAATCTTCAAAAAGATTCCATTTTTTAGTCATACCTTTAAAACTCGAAGGGTATAACAGCAAGCGTTTCATGCTTGACAGCAATGAATACTTATACCAATAACGGCTGCTGAAATCAAATGGCTTGAAATATATTGACTTCTGTATAAACGAACGATAGTTAATTATTTCGACTTGATGTCCCCGCTTTTCAAGATAAGTCTGCAGTGCCCAAGCCTGCAAATTTGAACCATAATTATGTGAAGCATGAAAAGTAATAATACCTATGCGCATATTATAAATAGTTTTTGATTTTACCTACCACTGCTGCAAATATCTTTTCTCGAAAAGTTTTATTATATCCTCCATAGAAAACAACCAACCCGTTTATAAGAACTGCTGCACTATAATAAAGCAAAAAATAGCCTAAACTGTCACGGCAGACGGAGAACAAAAGATAATTGAGTGGAACAGCAATCAGGCAAATGAAAAAACAACGCCCGAATACAGACACTAAATAGTTATATATTTGAAATATCGGCAACTCTATCTTCAAAACTATCAATTCCGCGATATTGGTAATAATAGCAAAAGCCAAAAGCATCCAAAAGGCAGTGATAGCAGGAAAAGACATTTTGAAAAGAATGAAAATAAGCAAAATTGAAAGCAACCCCAAACTATTGGCGTAAAGATTTAATCGCTTAATATTACCCGTTGCACGGATTCCCATAACGACAGAGGTCGAGGTTGCCCGGACAAGTAGTGTCGCAAGAACTAATACAGCGAAAGTATCTGCTTGTTCCGGTACATTAGAAAGCCATAGCTTTAAAACATAATTGATCTTAAACATCATTGGCAATAAAAAAACAAGCAGTAGGAAAAAGGACATTTTTGAGCTTTCTGTCATGAGATATAGCATATCCCTATATTCTTTAACGGCATAACTCTTAGTTATTTGAGGTGTTACTGCCGACATAAAATTATTGCTCAACTGAGAAAAAATTCCCTGTAGTTGATAGCTAATTGCCCTGGCCGCATTAACCATAGGACCAAAAAATATATTCAAGAGAATGTTTACCCCTTGCCCTTGAAAAATCATTGTAGTACCACCAATTATATTCCAACCGGAAAAAGATAATATTTCTCTGTAAAGTTTTATATCTCTACAAAATTGCCATTCCGATTCTTCAAAATGCTTGTAACAATAACTTCTAGTGACTATCAGTGTTATCATCCCTGTCAGGAATGTAAGAATGCTATAAAGGACTAAATTATCTAAAGTGGAATTAAGTACGAGCAACAATACCATTAATAGTTTAAGACCGGCACCAATAACGCTGACATAAGCATAAACATTCATTTTTTCATGTGCCATTATATCTGCATCAAAAGGAGTCTGCGTTAGTAGCAATATTAATGAGAGAATAGAAAATTGATAAACAACATTCACAGCAAAAGTCCTATCAGCAGGAAAAGACATCTGGGTGTTCAGAAACCATAGTCCGATTGTCTCTGCCAAAAGAAATGCAATGAATGAAACAACAAGGTGGGAGACAAAAGTCACATTGAAAACGTTTTTTAACCGTTCTACATCTTTTCTCCCCAATTCATAAGCAATAAAACGGGTCGTTCCTGCAGATAAAGAGCCATTCAGGAAAGCAAACATTGTTACAACTCCTCCAACAACATTATAAAGGCCATAATCGGAAGCGCCCAACACTCGCAAAACGACACGAGATGTGTACAAACCCACGAGCATCACCAGTGTCATCTGAAAATAAAGAAGAAGTGTATTTTTTGCGATTCGCTTGTTTTCAATCATGTATTTTAATCATATAAAGGCCCATATTATAGGCACCAAAAACATTGCTCTTACACCTTTCCTTCCTCCACTTCCTCTAAATACTCCTGCACAAAGAAGTTGGCATCTTCGAGGTTGAAGGTTTCGGTGGGGTCAAAAACGTGGTATTGGGCGAGTTCACCGGTAGGATTTTCAAGCAGTTCGGCATAGCCCCACACACCACCACAGTCTTCGGGAGGACAGGGGCCTTTGCCGGAAAGCACTCTTATGGACAAAGGGGCATCAGGGGCAGACGATATGGACGACAGGCTGACTTGATGGATCCAACTGTCACCGAAATCATATTCAAATTTCATTTTTTCACCTTTGGCTGCAAGCACTTCGCCAAGAGTAACATGACACATGTCATACTCCTTACGAAGATAGGGTTGCATGGTGGCTAAGAACGGGTCGTCGGCATCCACTGGGGCATCAGACAGACAATAGGGCAACTTATAGAAGTTCGAGCCCTTGGTGAACTGATAAAGATGGTCCCCCGCCCAACCAAACGCACGGATGATGATATGGGCCAAATGGATGAGACGGATCGTAGAAGGCACTTGCAGGCGACGCCATGTCTTGACGGGACACCCCTCGATAGTGATATAAAGCACATAGAGAGAGGGCTGCCGGGTGTTGTCAAGGAGAGGGGGCAGTTCATACGATCTCTCCTCATCGTCACTATAAATTTCAGGCAACTTGTCCAGACAGGTTTCCATTTTCTGCCAAAGTCCCTTTTCCGAAGCTATGGAAAATTTCTTGATTTTGCCCACAGCGGGAAGTCTTTTCAGCACACCCGGACTCTCTTCCTCACTTTCCGACATACTAAAACCGAGAGTGTCGAAGAAATCGGACAGATTGATCATAGGTGACTTTTTCTTTTTCGCCATTCTACTTGCAGTTACAGGGAAAAACAAGGGGACTTTTCCGCCAGTCGGTTTCCACACAAGACAAGGGAAGACAACTCACCCTCCGCTGCAAGCTGATGCGCTTTCAGCGGTGTGACCGACAACGGATAGCCTCCGCTTCTGAGCATGATGCAAGAGAAAAAAGATGGGATGAAACGACACTGCCGCGATGGATGACAAAGGTCAACGATCAACATGTTTACGTGGCAATGCCGGTAGCCGAAGCCGGCAATAATCCTTTTAATTTCTCATTAGCCTCCGTGATGCTCGCAGTGCTTTCTGATGGTCGTAATATCATTGTGGACAAAGAGAAATGCCCTTCTGCCACTTATTTATGTGCAAAGATACATAAATATTTCTTACTTGCAAAAAATATCGCATGTTTTTTGACAGAGGGGAAGGGCCGAAACGCTATTTCGGCTTGCCGGATCGCAGGAACTTCATATCCGCCCCCGCTCTACTCCTGCATTCTTGATATAGGACAAGGAAAACGCAGAGAATGAACAAAAGAGGGGAAAAGATTTGCCCGTGTGCGCAAACAACAGTATCTTTGCATCGTAAAACAAAGGATAACAGATGAAGTAACGAGGGATTGAGCCCTCACAAAAGGTAAAAAGATTATGGTAACGATGATGATTGTATTGGCAGTAGTTGTAGCAGTAGCCGCTCAGGCCATCAATGTGAACAACAACATGTTCAGCGGCAAGTAAGCTGCCGGACAGGAAATCCCCCCATGGGGAAACCCCGACAACAGACAGCGCAGACCTCTGCGCGAACAGATAACTTCTTAAACAAGGTGTGTGACCTTTTCCGCTGAACACGAGAAAGCGGAAATTCCGGACTTAAGAACGCAGGCACACGCCACAGAAACAAGCGTGCATCAGGACTCAGGTCTTGATGCACGCTTTCGTTTATGGGAGTGTGGCCGCTCAGCCATCGGGCACCGGCCACAACCCCGACTTGCCGCCCGCCCTGTTTCAGTTGTCGGCCACGCGCATGGTGAGCCGGCCGGCGGGCGAGATGAGCAGTTCGACGACGAAGCTGCTGGGACTGTCGGGGATGCAGAGCGTGGCCGCATAGTGGAGGCCGGAGGCATCGATGCGGGTGAAGGTGATGTCGCTCAACACGCTTTGCGAAAGATAGTCGGCAGGCACAAGGCGGACGAAAGCCTGCTTGCGGAAGTCGCCGGAATAGACCTTGCGCGCACCGTTGAACACGCTCACGTGCACGATGTTGTCGTGATAAACATTGTCCACGGCCACGCCATCGTCGTTGTAAGACGACTTGACCACCTTATAGGTCGTCGGGTTCACCTGCGTGTAGCTGTGATATTTCTCGCCGCCGAGCGTGACCACGGTGTCGCGCTTGATGAGCCGGTTCTGGTTGAGGGCCACGGGCCGCCGCTCCTCAAAGGCATAGCGGTCATCGGGGTCTTCGCTCTTGACGAGTTTCACCACATCGCCATTTTGGTTTTTGAACACAAACAGGTGGGGAGCCTGCTTCACGATGGGGTATTTCGACTCGCCGGCCGCGCTCAGCACCAGCGTGTCGCCATAGATGGCAAAGCGCACCGGCTGGCTGGTGGAGTCGGGATAGAAGATGGTGTCGCCCTTGGCCATAAAGGAGACATCGCCCTCGGCATCGTTCAGCCAGATGCCTTGCAGCATCTGCTTGGCCCTGAGATCCTCTTGCGGCAAGGAGGCCTTACCGCCAGCCGTCCGGCGGCACCCCACAAGGACTGCCACGAGGAGGACGGACAAGAGGACGAAACCGAGTCTGAAACGTGTCATCGCCCTATGCAGTGATATTCGAAACCGGCTTCTTCAAGTTCGTCGGCATCGAAGATGTTGCGACCATCTATCACCAGCCGGCCGGTCATGGCCTTGCCAATGACATCCCAACTGGGCAGTCTGAACTCTTTCCACTCGGTGAGGAGCAGCAGTGCGTCGGCGTCGAGCGTGGCATCATACATGTCTTTGGCATAGACGATACGCTCCACGCGCCGGCGTTCCTCCTCACCCGCGGCAGCCTTGAGGGCCATACGCCGGCGGCACTCGTCCATGGCCACGGGGTCGTAGACGCGCAGCCGGCAGCCGGCGGCGAGGAGCCGGTCGATCATCACCAGAGCGGTGGACTCGCGCATGTCGTCGGTCTCGGGCTTGAAGGAGAGGCCCCACAGGGCGATGCGCTTGCCTTCAAGGGCCTGCAGGCCGCCGAGAGCCTTCACGAGTTTGTCGAAGAGGACGCTCTTCTGCCGCTCGTTGACGCGCTCCACGGCCTTGAGCACCTCCATGGAGTAGCCGCTGTCGTCGGCTGTCTTGATGAGGGCCTTCACGTCTTTCGGGAAACAGCTGCCGCCATAGCCGCAACCGGCATAGAGGAATTTGCGCCCTATGCGTGTGTCGCTGCCTATGCCCGCGCGCACCATGCTCACATCGGCGCCCACGCGCTCGCAGAGATTGGCTATGTCGTTCATGAACGAGATGCGTGTGGCCAGCATCGAGTTGGCGGCATACTTGGTCATCTCGGCCGAAGGAATGTCCATGAAAATCACCCGGAAGTTGTTGAGCAGGAAGGGTTTGTAGAGCCTTGTGAGCATCTTCTGCGCCCGCTCGCTCTCCACGCCCACCACCACGCGGTCGGGGCTCATGAAGTCTTTGATGGCGTTGCCCTCCTTGAGAAACTCGGGATTGCTGGCCACATCGAACTTCACGTCGACTCCGCGGCGGTCGAGTTCGGCCTGTATGGCCGCCTTCACCTTGCGGGCCGTGCCCACGGGCACGGTGCTCTTGGTGACCACCACGAGATATTTATTGAGGTTTTCGCCTATCGTCTTGGCCACCTGCAACACGTAGCGCAGGTCGGCGCTGCCGTCTTCGTCGGGAGGCGTGCCCACGGCTGAGAACACGATGTCTTGTTCGTTGATGATGTCGGCCAGCGAAGTGGTGAACTTCAGGCGGCCGGCCTTCACGTTTTTCATCACCAGTTCGTCGAGTCCGGGCTCGTAGATGGGGATGTCACCCTGTTCGAGCCGCTCGATTTTCTTACTGTCTACATCGACGCATGTCACGTTGACACCGGTGTCGGCAAAACATGTGCCCGACACGAGGCCCACATATCCGGTGCCTACTACTGCTATATTCATCTTATTATAATGTTTAAGTTTCGCAAGAATGATATTTTAGGAGTTAAGGGAGAAGTTTCCTTGAGCGATGGCGAAAAAAAGGAGTTAGCACTCGCTCCGCTCGTTAGGAGGTAGAGACAGCGGCTTCATTGCCTAAAGGTATTGGGACATCATGCCCCAAGTCCGATTCTTTTTCTCTGTCTGTCACGAGGTTTCCCCTCGTTTCTTCAACTCCTACTAAACACGCGAAAGTTCAGTTAGGATTATTTTCAAAAAACACTCTCGTCGTTCAAACACGCTCTTTATTCAAACACCTCGGCATCTTTGAGGGCCGGGGCCTTGAGGTCTTTATCGCTCGTCACCACGTCGCCCGGGTCGATGGGCCACTTGATGGCCACCTGCTCGTCGTCCCAACGTATGCCGGCTTCGTGCTGCGGGGCATAGGCATTGTCCACCTTGTAAGTGAAGACGGCCTCCTCGCTGAGCACCAAGAAACCGTGGGCGAAACCGCGGGGAATGAAAAATTGACGCTTGTTTTCCTCGGAGAGCTCCACAGCCACATGACGGCCAAACGTGGGACTGCTCTTGCGCAGATCCACGGCCACATCGAGCACCCGACCTTTGATCACCCGCACAAGCTTGGCCTGCGCGTAGTCGCCCGTCTGATAGTGAAGGCCGCGCAACACGCCGAAGCTCGACTTCGACTCGTTGTCCTGAATGAAATCCACCTTGCCCACATGTTCTTCAAACTCGGCCTTCTTCCATGCCTCGAAGAAGTAACCGCGCCGATCCTCGAATACCTTGGGCGTCATGATCCAGACACCCTTGATTTCCGTCTCTTGATATTCCATTATTAGTCTATTTTATATAAAATATGGGCAAAGTTAGCATTATTCGGGCGAACTGCAAAATTATTTATCAACAAAGTGGAATTTAATTTTCTCCTGCTCCGATGGCCGAAGGCGGTATGGCTTGTCGGCCCGACCGCCCTCCCACCCCTTTGCCGACGGACTGGTGCATGGCCGCTGCACCGGCCTTGCATGGCTGTTGCACGCGGCGTGCAAAGCCTCTGCACGGGTGGTGCAGACATCCCGCACAAAACCTCACACGGCACGACGGCCGACAATCGGGCCGACCCCGCGAAGCGAAACGCCCCCAAGTGGCGGGTGCGGAAAGGATTCCCACACGGTGGAGTTTCCTCGCCGACGGCTAAGATTCCGCCGAAACCATCCCCATATTTTACCATTTCCCTTGCATTTTTCCGCGAAAACGCTTGCTTTTTCCAGCCCATTTCACTATTTTTGCAGACATCTCACCCCTTTACCCTTTCACCTCTTTATATATATACCTGATATGATGAAGAATAGACTGTTTTTTCTAATCGCGACACCGCTTCTTCTTGCCTTGAACGCTTGCAGCCACAAGGAAGAGTACGAGCCGGCAGAGAAGCAACTGGTGACCAACGCCGGAGTGAGGGAAGCGGGCCGGCAAGTAAACCCGGGAGACACGATACACCTCTATGGTGAGGGATTCCAAACCGGCGATTACGTGACGCTTGACTTCCGTTGGGATACGGGCGACCCGTCATTTCCCGAAGGTTCCGGCATGAACAACTATGCAAAAATCATCGAAGCAAAGCCGAATGGCATCAGCTTCCTGATGCCCTACCGCAAGCCGGAGTCCCGCGTCAGAATCATCTTGCAGAGAGCAGCCGACAGAATGACCTTGGGCGAACTGCCGGTGGCCGACGGACAGACACCCAAAGACTTCAGACTGTATGGCGTCAATCCCGGTCGCAACACGATAGAGACGGTATGGACGCAAAGCAAGGGGAATGCCGCGACGAAATGGGACATGAGCGCGCATCCGGACTTCCACTCCATCGTCAACCTCGAAAAAACTTACGGGCTGTGCGGTCTGGCCAAGGCCGATGGCGTGCAACAGCCGTTCTTCTTCGACTTCTGCACCGGTGAATGGAGTCCTCTCAATCCCTCCTTTAATACGCTATCATTGGCGGTGACCAACACAGGATACTTCGTCTCCATTCAGGAGAAAGCACCGGGCAAATATAATTTGAGCACTTCTCTCAGGCAACCGGAGCAGAGCAATTACGCCACACGCACGTCGGTTGTGGAAAAGCTGCCGGCCTTTGAGTTGCCGGCCGGGCTATCCGCGCGACAGTTCGGCACCTACGCCGGCGTGTTCGACCCCGAAAGCGGGACCGTCTTCCTCTCTGCCGACAAAGGCTCGGGGAAATGGGTGCCCGTACTGTTCCACATCCGCAAAGGATTCCGCGTGCTCGACGAAATCGAGGCCGAAGCCCTCATCCCGTTCTCCTTCAGCGTGTCCGGTGGCAAGTCGCAACAAAGGCTGGCAGGCTATGTCATTTCTTCCCCGTCGGCCAAAGGTGGCAGCCGCTTCTGCCTGCTCGACAAGGAGTCTCCACACCTGCAGGAGCCGTTTGCCACCCTGCCCGGCAAGGTGGTTTCCATCACCTGCCGCACCGACCGTCCCGGTCGTTTCACCGTGCTCACCATCACAAACGGGAAAGCCTCTGTCGCCGAATACAACGGGGCCGACAAAACTTGGAGCTCCCTCCCCGACCTTCCCGACCTGTCGCCCTACACCTCCGTCACGTGGGCCAACTGACAGCCGGGACAGGGAAGCCGCGAACCTTTTGTGGCTTCTTGCGGTCTGCCACTCTCAGCATATCCGAAAAGGCACAAGAAAAAAGAGGCAAACATGGATCTGCACGTTCGATATAATTATTGGAGACCCACTTGACCGATGAAAGGATTAAACAAATGCTTCTTGTGGAGCATACTATTCTTTTGCGCAGAAGGCGTAAAAGCACAGTCACAGATATTCGTTTTTGATAAGGTGCAAAAAACACCGATTCCATACGCCAATGTCTTCAAGGCAGAAAAAGGTTCGTTTAAAGGGACGACAAGCGATGAAAATGGAGTTGCCACTATCGACTTCCCTTTTCAGAAACTCCATGTCAGTCATGTAAATTACCGGCAAAAAGTGCTCACAGAACTGCCCGACACCATCTTTCTTACACCCAAAGAGAACGTGCTAACAGAAGTTGTTGTCAAAGACGTAGAGCCCCTCTGGATTCGCCCTTTCCTGCAAAAGTTTATCGCAAAGAAAGATAAGGTGTACCGCTCTGTGGCAAAGACTTTTGATTACAGTTACCAGACCCGGAATGTAAGCGACAGCAGCGGTTATTGGTTTGAGAACTCGGGCCGAATGAGATTTCCCGCTTCATCGGAAAAGACCATTTATAGAATAAAGCCCTCAAAAGGTTATATTCATTTCAAGGATGAAACGGCCGGCTGCGATTTTGCCAATATGAAAAGAATGGTATACCATGATTTCGTTGCCGAACTTGACAGGAAGTTTGTCAAGCACCACACTTTTCGGGTTAACGATGCATTCTTGAATGAAAACAAAAACATCGTCCAACTTTATTTCAAATCCTTGAAATATGGCCATGAGGATAAAGGTTATATCGAGATAGACACGGCTAAGTGTGCTATTCTTTCGGTGAGTAGAAATACAGGCCTTGGCTATAACGTTGCTCACAACACGAATGGGGTTACCCGTGCTACCATAAATTTACTGACGGGTTGGAAGTATTCAAAGTGGATCGTGAGCCAAGAAGCAAAATACCATGCGGTCGATGGCACTTATTATCCTTCCATTTACAGGTATAAAGCATATATCCTTGCAGAATGGAAAAAGGTAAAGCGTGGCGGACATAAGCTCGATTCCTCTGAGGCGGAAATCGTTTTCAATCCAGCCGATCAACAAGACGAAACCGGATTTCTCGAACTTCCCGAACCGTGGTATATGAGAATTGTTCTCGGCAAGAAAGAGCGGCTCGCCGAGGAACGATTGCAAAATATCCCCAAAGAGCATATCATATATTAGCTATTTACTAATCGGAAGGAATTAGAAGTCCACCACAAAAGAGGGCCTCCACCCTATTTCGAAAAAGATACAGAATGTGAACATGTTTATATTCTATTCCTCGGCAAAATAAAAATAGGGACAGTGCATCAAGGCACTGTCCCTATTGTAGGATATAGGTTTCCTCCTCACTCCGATATTTCGCGCTTGGAAAGCTTGGGGGAGATGGGCATGGAATGATTGTTCAGACCCCCACCCCCCTAACTTAGGGGGCTTTCCACCAACTTCAGCTGCAACTCGTCAAGCTGCTTCTGGTCGATGTTTCCGGGGGCATCGAGCATCACGTCGCGGCCGGAGTTGTTTTTCGGGAAGGCGATGCAGTCGCGGATGGAGTCGAGACCGGCCAAGATGCTCACAAAGCGGTCGAGACCGAAAGCCAGGCCGGCATGGGGCGGTGCACCATACTTGAAGGCATTCATCAGGAAGCCGAACTGGGCCTCGGCACGCTCCGGCGTGAAACCGAGCACCTCAAACATCTTCTCCTGCAAGCGGGTGTCGTGGATACGGAGCGAACCGCCGCCCACCTCGATGCCGTTGCACACAAAGTCGTAGGCCACGGCGCGCACCTGCTCGGGATGCTCGTCGAGCAACGGCAGGTCGTCGGGGTTGGGCATGGTGAACGGATGGTGCGTGGCCATGAGGCGCTGCTCCTCGTCGCTCCACTCGAAGAGGGGGAAGTCGACTATCCACAGACACTTGAACACATCCTTGTCACGCAACCCCAAGCGGTCGCCCATCTCCAAGCGGAGCGAGCAGAGCTGCACACGGGTCTTGTTGGCATTGTCGCCGGAGAGGATGAGCACGAGATCGCCGTCTTTGGCTCCCATCGCCTGTTTGATTTCGGCCAGCACCTCGGGCGAATAGAACTTGTCGATGGAGCTCTTCACCGTGCCGTCGGCCTGATACTTGATGAACACCAGTCCCTTGGCACCCACCTGCGGACGCTTCACGAAGTCGGTGAGCTCGTTGAGCTGCTTGCGGCTGTAATCGGCACAACCGGGCACGCAGATGCCGCCGATGTAGGCTGCCTCGTCGAACACGGAGAACGCTCCCTTGCCGGCGAAAGCCTCCTTCAACTCGACAAACTCCATACCGAAGCGCACGTCGGGTTTGTCAGAACCGTAGCGGCGCATGGCATCGTGCCACTTCATGCGCTCCAACGGGGGCAATTCCACACCGCGAATCTCCTTGAAGAGATGGCGGGCCATGTCTTCGAAGATGTTGAGCACGTCTTCCTGCTCCACAAACGACATTTCGCAGTCTATCTGTGTGAACTCGGGCTGGCGGTCGGCCCGCAGGTCTTCGTCGCGGAAACACTTGGCTATCTGGAAGTAACGGTCCACTCCGGCCACCATGAGGAGTTGCTTGAGGGTCTGCGGACTCTGCGGCAGGGCATAGAACTGGCCGGGATTCATGCGCGAAGGCACCACGAAATCGCGGGCCCCTTCGGGCGTGCTGCCGATGAGAATGGGGGTCTCCACCTCCATGAACTGGCGCGAGTCGAGGAAGTTGCGTATGAGGATGGTCATGCGGTGGCGCAGCTCGAGATTCTTGCGCACGGCGGCGCGGCGAATGTCGAGGTAGCGGTATTTCATGCGGATGTCGTCTCCGCCGTCGGTATTGTCTTCGATGGTGAACGGGGGGGTGAGACTCGGCGAGAGCACCGTGAGCGCGGAGACGATTATCTCGATGTCGCCCGTGTCCATATTCGGGTTTTTGCTCTGCCGCTCGCTCACACGGCCCTTGACCTGAACGCAGTATTCGCGGCCCAACTTGTTGGCCTCTTCACAGAGTGCCCGGTTGTCGGCTTCGTTGAACACGAGCTGTGTGATGCCGTAACGGTCGCGCAGGTCGACGAACGTCATGCCGCCCATCTTGCGCGAACGCTGAACCCAGCCGGCCAAGGTCACTTCCGTGCCGGCGTCGGAGAGGCGCAGCTCTCCGCATGTCTTTGTTCTGTACATAATTATATAAGTGCTTAGTCTTTAGCTGCAAAAGTACAATAAATAGCTCGAAAGACAAAATAAATGGTCAAAAAAAGCGGGCGAACACCTTGCATCGGTGTCCGCCCGCTGTGTTGTCGGGGTGAGTGGTGGCGGCAAGCCGCTAAAGTTCGGCTTTCTTCCGGGCCACGTAGTCGGCGAAAGTCTTGTCGAAGGCTGCCCGCTGCTCGCTGTCGAGACGGCCGAGCGTACCCACCAGTCCTTTGTAGTAACGCTTTATCCTGCCCTGCAACCGGGCCTTGGCCTGCTGCATCTCGGCTTCATCGGCCCCTTCGGCCTTGCGGTCGAGGCAGGGTTGGAACAGCTTGTCGAGGTCGCGGTAGAGGGCCGGCTTCAACTGTTCGAGGAATCCGAACTTGTCTGCGACGGCCACGGGGGCGGTATTTTCCGTCCGGGCAGGAGCCTCGGCAGCGGTTGTGGAGGGACCGGCGGGGGACTCGGAGGGAGACAGCGCACTGTCGGCCACGCTCGTCACGGATGCCGGATTGGCACTGTCGCTGTGACTGCCGCGGCCGGTGAAAAACACGAAAACCAGCAGGCCGATGACCACCGCGATGGCTGCGACGATGCCCACGGTCTTTTTCGAACCGCCGTGGCTCCGGTCGCTGTAAAGGGCTTCCACCACGGAAGCGGCATCCATATAGCGTTCGTTGCGCCCGAAGCTGCAACACTTGTCGGCCACGGGGGCATAGTCGGCAGGTAGGGCGAAGTCGCGCAGCAACATGCCGAGCGAATAGATGTCGGCCCGGGCATCCACGGTCATCGTGCCGTCTTTCACCTCGGGTGCCATGTACTTCAACACGCCGACGGGTTCTTTCAAGCTGTCGGCGGCAACAATCCGAAAGTCACTGAGCTTGACGTGGTTGCCCTGCTTGGTGATATAGATGTTGGAGGGTTTCAGACCGAGGTGTACCACACCGCGGCCATGCACGTAGGAGAGCACATCGGCCAGCTCCTGCACCACGGCCAACTTCTCTTCGGTGGTGTGGGCCTCGCGCAGATAGTCGGCCAGCGAACGCCCATCGACGCATTCGAGTTCGATACACGGCCCGTAGCGGTCGTCGTCTACCAGTGCCTGATATTTCACCAGACCCGCGTGGTCGAGCGCGTGGGCTGTCTTGTATTCCTTCTTCAACAGGGCGACGCACTGCGGTTTCTCCCTGTATTCGGGCTTCAGCCCCTTGAGCACCACCCACCGGTCGCCCTTGCGGCACTTCACAAAACGGTGGATGCCGCGCGAAGTGAGCACGGTGTAGTCGCTGTATCGGGAAGCGGCGGCCTCTGCCGGCTGCGGCGGCTGCTGTATGTCGTTTTCCTTCTCCATTCTATGTGATACATTATCCATTTATACATGGCGACAGCTTGCAGGCATGTCTGCCGCCAAGCTATCCGGCTACAAACATACGAAAAATATTCGACAATCGCACGTTCTCGCCCGTTTTTATCATCTGAATGGGGTAAAAACGGGGTTGTCACGTGAAATACAGCCAGTAGACGGCGGCGAGAACGGCCAGCACGATGAGGGCCACAAGGGTCTTGAAGAGACAGGTGGTGACTTTCTTGATGATGAAAAAGCCCACAATCAGAGCGACGAGGGCAAAGGCGTAATAAGCGAAATTGGATGTCATGGAAGTGATATGAATGGATGTCGAGGGTCATTGGCGGGTGCAACCGCCCCACCCCCGCCCCGCCCTACTTGAAGAGCGAGAGGAAGGCGGAGGGCACGGGCGTGTCAAACTCCATGCGCTCGTGGGTCACGGGATGGTAGAAACAGAGCACGTAGGCGTGGAGACAGAGGCGGTGGAGCGGGTCGTCGCCATTGCCGTATTTGATGTCGCCGCACACGGGGTGGCCCATGTCGGCCGAGTGGACGCGTATCTGATTTTTGCGGCCCGTCTCGAGCCGGTATTCCACCAGACTGTGGTCGGTGGTGCGGCGGAGCACATGAAAGTGGGTGACGGCATACTTCCCGCCGTTGTCCACGGGCGACGAATAGGTGACGTAGGCCTTGTTGTCTTTCAGCCAGTTGGCGATGGTGCCTTCGTCGTCGTACACCTCGCCCGAGACAACCGCCACATAGCGGCGGTCGTAGACCACATGATGCCAGTCGTGTTCGAGCATCTGCTCTATCTCCTTGCTCTTGGCGTAGATCATCAGTCCGCTGGTGTCGCGGTCGAGGCGGTGGACCACATGGGCCGTACACTTTTGGCGCGTCTTCTTGAAGTAGTCGTCAAGCACTTTTTTCACGTTGAGCGACGAGTGGCCGGCAGCCATCGAGAGGATGCCCACGGCCTTTTCCAACACCACGATGTGGCGGTCTTCATAGACCAGTCGCACGTAGCGGCTTCGGAACGTGTCGTTGCGCTTGTTCCTGCTCACGCTGATTTTCATGCCCGGTTCGAGCGGATAGTCGAAGCGGGTGGTCTGCTTGCCGTTCACCTTGATGCCGCGCCCCTTGAGCGTAGCCTTGATTTTAGACCGGCTCTCGCCTTTGACGTTGGCGAGCAACCACTCCAGCAGCGGTGCCTTTTCGTCCACACGGTAGTGGTCGTAGTCGTTTGGGGAAGGTCTGTACATGTTTTTTAGGAGTTAAAGGGAGAGCTTTTTGGGGAGTGAAAGGGAGTTAAGGAGTGAAAGGGAGTTAAGACAATAGCTTTATTGCCAAGTCCATACGAGAAGATGGAAGTTAAAGGGAGTTAAGACAACAGTTTTATAGTTTATGTCTTCCCGCATGTCATCGGCAATAAAGCTATTGTCTTAACTCCCTTTCACTCCTTAACTCCCTTTAACTCCCAAAATAACTCCTCTCCCCCATCATACTATCTTGAAACGGATGCGGAAGGTCATCTTGTCTTGATCCCAGTTGGTGCCGAGCAGCTCGAAGCGGCCTATCTGACCGGTGGAGCGCACATGCTTGCCAATGCAGGGGCACACGTCGTAGTCGCCGATGCGCACCAACCGGAGCTTTTCACCGGCCGTGTTGGGCAGGCGGTCGAGCGTCACCCCTTCGGGAATGTGGTCACGATCCACCATCTCGTAGGTCACGGGGAGATCTTCGGCGATGAGCCGGTTCATCTCGTCGGCGATGGCTTTCTCCTCCTTGCGGGTGGGCTTGTGGTCGAGCACATAGCTGATTTTGCTCTTCTTGCGCTCGATGTGAGCATTGCGCGAACGCTCGCAACCGAACATGCGCATCATCAGCCGGTTGAGCAGATGCTCGGCCGTGTGGGCGGGAGGGAACTCATCCTTGTTGTGCCCGTTGAGAATCAAGTCTTCGTTCATGTCTTTATCGGATATTATAATTTTATAGATGACACCTCCGTGGGCCGGCACATCCACCTCCACAGCCCCTTCGCGCTTGAAGACGAGCCGGCGGTGATGACGGGTGAGCAGTTCTTCGGCCTCCCATTCGCCCTCGGCCAATTCCATGAAGTCGAAGGCGTGGGCGGGAATCCGCACGGTGCAGGAGGACATGCTGTCGCCGAAGTTGACCGCCACAAAGAGCAGTTCGTTGCCGGCCTTGCGCAAGAAGGCAAAGCGGTTGTCGGCCAACGAGGGATTGACATACATCAGGTCGAAGGTTTTTCCCTCGCGGGCGGCGCGCTCCTCACCAGCCATACGCATCACGGCGGTGTAGGCGGCGTTCAGTTCCCGCTCGTCGCGAGAGAGCTGCCGGGGGTCGTAAAAGCCGTGGTTGAGCGTGTCGAGACTCCAATAGTCGAAGATGGTGGTGCGCCCGTCGCGCCCGCTGAAGCCCTCGCTGTCCATACCCCGCTCGCCAAACTCCTGTCCGGCATAGAGCATGTAGGGATTGGTTTGCAGCAGGCAGCTCACGATGTGGGCCGGCAATCCCTTGCGGGCATCGCCGGCGAAGAAATCTGAGGCGATGCGCTGCTCGTCGTGGTTTTCGAGGAAATAGAGCATGTGGTCGCGTATGTCGTCGGTCGACTGCCACTGGGCGGTGATGTCGGTCGTGGGCCGGCGACCACAGATGATGTCGCGCAGGCAGTCGTACATGCCCACCTTGTCGTAGAGATAGTCGAAGCCCGAGGCGATGTAGGCCCGGTATTGCGTGGGGTCGTAGACCTCGCCGATGAAGACAAGTCCGGGATGGGCGGCCTTCAGACGGGCCGTGACATAAGTCCAGAAAGCCGTGGGCACCATCTCGGCCATGTCGCAACGGAAGCCGTCGACACCCTTTGCGGCCCAGAAAAGCAGTATGTCGGCCATCTTCAGCCACGTGTCGGGCACGGGGTCGAAATGTTCCGAGCGGCCGCCGGCGTCGCAATAGTCAACGCCGTAGTTGAGTTTCACGGTCTCATACCAGTCGTTCTGTCCCGGATGGTTGTCGAAGAGGTCGTTGCCCGTGGCCTTGGCGGGCACCTCGGTATAGGGTTCGGCATCGTCGCCGGAACCGGAATTGATGCCGTCGAGGCACAATGGCCGCCCCCAACAGTAGTAGAAGTTGTTGCGCGGAGAGAAGTGCATGTTTTGGTCGTCGTCCTCTCCGAGGTCGCGCACGCCCTGCGGCCGGCACACCGAGCGGTATTCGCGGGCCACGTGGTTGGGCACAAAGTCGACAATCACTTTCATGTCGGCCTTGTGTACGCGGTCGACGAGGGCCTCCCACTCTTCCATGCGCCGGGGCACATCGGTGGCCAAGTCGGGGTCCACATCATAATAGTCTGTTATGGCATAGGGCGAACCGGCCCGGCCTTTCACCACCCGGGCGTGCTGCCGGGGGATGCCGCAGGCCGAATAGTCAGTCTGTGAGGCGTGGCGGATGATGCCCGTGAACCACACGTGGGTCACTCCCTGCCGGCGGATGCGCTTGAGGGTGGCGGCATCAAAGTTGTTCATCTTCCCACTGCCGTTCTCGGCCATCGTGCCCCACGCCTTGCGGGTGGTGTTGCGATTGCCGAACAGGCGGGTGAGTATCTGATAAATAATCATGAGTTAAGTCGAGTTTAGTTGACGGGTGAACGGTCGGTCGAGTTGACGAGTGAACAAGTAGACAAGTAAACAAGTTATCAGTTGCGGAAAGCAGACAAATAGACAAGTCGACGAGCCGCCCCTCCCTTTCAGAGCAAGCAACTCGTCTACTTGTCCACTCGTCAACTCGTCAACTTAGATTCCCTTCACCGCTACATTCTTGTCGATGCGGCCAATCATGCCTTGCAGGGCTTTGCCCGGTCCGCACTCGGTGAAATCGTCGGCACCGGCGGCTATCATGGCCTGCACACTGGCTGTCCAGCGCACGGGGCTGGTGAGCTGCGCGGTGAGGTTGGCCTTGATTTCGGCTGCATCGGTGTGGGCCTTGGCATCCACATTCTGATAGACGGGGCAACTCGGAGCGGCAAACTCGGTCTGCTCGATAGCGGCTTGCAGCTCGTCCTTGGCCGGCTGCATGAGCGGAGAGTGGAACGCACCGCCCACCTTCAGCGGCAGCGCACGCTTGGCACCGGCCTCTTTCAGTTTTTCGCAAGCGGCATTGACGGCCTCCACGTTGCCCGAGATGACGAGCTGACCGGGGCAGTTGTAGTTGGCTGCCACCACGATTTGGCCGTCGGCAGACACCTCACTGCACACTTCCTCCACCTTCTCGTCGCTCAGTCCGATAATGGCAGCCATCGTTCCGGGGTTGGCCTCACAGGCCTTCTGCATGGCGTTGGCACGGGCGGCCACCAACTTCAATCCGTCTTCAAAGCTCAGTGCGCCGGCGGCCACGAGGGCGGAGAACTCGCCCAGCGAGTGGCCGGCCACCATAGCGGGCTTGAAGTCATCGCCCAGACAGAGTGCGGAGATCACACTGTGGAGGAACACGGCAGGCTGCGTGACATTGGTCTGCTTGAGCTGCTCGTCGGTACCGGCAAACATGATGTCGGTGATATTGAAACCGAGTATCTCGTCGGCCTTGTCAAACAGTTCCTTCGCCAATGCGTTGTTTTCGTAGAGGTCCTTACCCATGCCCACGAACTGCGATCCCTGTCCCGGGAATACAAATGCTTTCATTGCTTTATCCTATTTTTTGATTGTTAATACTTTCAGCGCACAAAGGTAAGAAAAAAGACCGTAATAATCAAAAGATTGGGGAAGAAAAGGTGGTGGGTGGTAGGTGGTGGGGGTTAATGAAATCCTTAGAGGGGGACCGTGGAGAACTTCAGCTGCGGTAGGAGCAACCGTCTTTACCTCGCAGGATTTCATTAACCCCCACCACCTACCACCCACCACCTACCACCTACCACCTTATCCCCCCACAATCAGCCCTACGAGATAAAGGGCCACGGGGATGGTGACGATGGCAATGCCGATGAAGTCGATGTAGACACCGGTCTTGATCATCTTGGTGATGGGAATGTAGCCGCTCGCATAGACGATGGCGTTGGGCGGCGTGGACACGGGGAGCATGAAGCCCAACGAAGCCGAGAGGGCCACACCCACGGCCACGGGAATGGGACTGAAGCCCGCCGTGACGGCCGCGCCGATGGCCAACGGACCTATCATGTTGGTGGCGGCCGTGTGGGAAGTAAGCTCGGAGAGCAGCAGCGACATCACGCAGAACACCGCCACGAGCAGCAGTTCGGAGGGCTTGCCGCCCATGAAGTTGACGATTTGGTCGCCTATCCAACCGGAAAGACCGGTGGCATACATCATGCCGCCGATAGCCAGTCCGCCGCCGAAAAGCAACAGTGTGCCCCACTCCACGCCGGCCACGGCGTCTTTCCAGTCGAGCGTCATCTTGTGCTGCTTGGTGTCCACGGGGATGAGGAAGAGCAACAGGGCCCCCACCATGGCAGCCACGGCCTCGGGGAAGAGGCGGTTGTAGTTGTTGAGTATCTCGCTATCGGTGCCCAAAGCGATGCTCAGGATGCCCGGCATGACCCACAGCGTCACGGCCACGAGGAAAGCGAAGAGCGTGTTCTTCTGTGCACGCGTCCATCGGCCCAGCCCTTTTTTCTTCTCGCCGATAAACTTCTGCGCACCCTCAATGTGGTCTACATCGGCGGGGAACATCCTCACCAGAATCACGTAGGCGATGATGAAATAAGCCACCATGGCCACGAAGCCCCACACCATCCATTGGAAGAAGGAGACATGGACATCGGCCAGCTCACTGAGGAATCCGAGCATGATGATGTTCGGGGGCGTACCTATGGGCGTGAGCACACCGCCTATGGAGCAGGCGTAGGCCGTCATGAGCATCAGCCCTGTGGCATACTTGTAGGTTTTGAGGTTGATGGGCTTGCCGTTGGCGGCCATCATTTCGCTGATGGCTTCGAGCAGTCCCAGTGCTATGGGAAACATCATGGCCGCCGTGGCCGTGTTGCTGATCCAGCCCGAGCACAGGGCGCAGGCCAGTCCGACGGCCAAAAAGATGCGTCGCGGACTGTCGCCCACCCACTTCATCGACATGATGCCGTAGGCGATGCGCTTGTCGAGTCCGTTCACCATCATGGCCTTGGCTATCATGAAACCGCCCATGAAGAGGAATATCATGGGGTTGGCGAAGGGGGCGAAGGCTTCTTTCATCTTCACCACGCCAAACACCACGCACAGCGTGGGCCCGATGAGCGAGGTCACGGGGATGGGCACGGGCTCGGTGATCCACCACAGGCCCACGAGGGTGATGATGGCGAGCAACTTGTGGGCCTCCGGCGAGAGGCCGGCAATGGGAGTAATCCACACGAGGATGGCGCAGATGGGGCCGAAGATGGCTCCGATGATGCGGCGCTGGCGGTCAAAACGTGAGTCGTCACCGCCGCTCCCTTGCTGCGCCGGGGCAAGGGGCTTTTCTGCATTAAAATTGTTCATAGGCTTTCATAAATATAGATTGTCATGGTGCAAATATAAAAATTATTTTTTGCTATTGCCGCAAGAAATCGGAAAAATTACAAACTGGAATAATTTCGGGCAATGTCGGCTCATCCGTAGGCGGATATTCCGGGGCGGTGAAAGAAGCGGATGAAGCGAATTTCCTTTCACACCCGACATTCGCATCATTCGGATAATTCGCCGAGGAATATCTTTGTCGGCGAATTTTTCGAATGAAGCGAATTTTTTCTCACAACCTACATTCGTACTAAGCAGATCTATTTGGTCTCACTTGCCGCTTGTCAGCATATAGCACAAAACTTACCAAGGTCGAGAAAAAGCCTTACACGGCATTTCTTCCCGCTCCGCTATCCACTCCATATTATCCGTTTTATTCGCCACATCCGGCCTACGAATTTTCTCACTCGGCCCAAACGACCGCGCAAAAGAGCCGTAGTGAAAAGCCAAAAGAGGCCGAACGAGAAGCTCAAAGAGCCCCTTTCGCAAGGTTGAAAAGCCCCCTTTAGGGGGTTGGGGGTCTCTCGTTAGCCGGTTTGGGGCTGGTTTGGGGACTTTTTGGTGAGTGGTGGCCTAAAAAAAAGGAGCACTTGCACGCTCCCCTTGCTACTGCAAAGATACTACAAAAATCGGCAAAATACAAATCGGTGAGGAAAAAACAGGACAGTTCCAAAGAGACAAAGACGAGGGCAGGAGACTGCTGTCAACTCGCCGAGATATTAGCGTAATCCTGCCGAAACACTTCTATCTTTTTGCTGAAATGCAGCTGACAATTTGCCAAAACACCGCCTCTCCCGTGCCTCCTCCCTACCCCAACCCAAAGGGTTTATACGCGAAAAGCCATGCGGGGCGTCAATGAGAGACGCCGGCATGGCTTTTATATAAAGAGGAGACAGTGGGCGGACATGGAGGATAGGCCACGCCCGCGCCGTCAGTCCGGTGGCGGTGTCGCCGCGCAGGGCGGCGGTTCAAGCATCCGCCTTAGTTCTTGCTCTCGGCTTCGGCAGCCTTGGTTTCGGGAGCGTCGGCCCCATAAAGACCGTAGCAGGCCTGATAGCGGTTGTAGGCCCAGTTGGCCTGATTGCGCTGCGGGTCGAGCTGCTTGGCCTTGTCGAGATATTTCAGTGCCTCGGTGTAGACCACCTTGCGGCCATTGGGATCCTGCTGGTCGGCAGCCTTCACGTTGAGACAAGCACCGAGATAGGTGAGCACGAGGGCGTTTTCGGGCTGGATCTCGGCAGCCTGCTTGAGATATTTGATGGCTTCGTTGGCATTGTTGGCCGTGATGGCATTCTGTCCCTTGAGGAAGAGGGCCACGAAGTTTTTCGGATTCTTGGCGATGGCCTCATCGAGGAGCTGAACTTGCGCGTCTTTCTGGCCCATAGCCGAATAGAGGTTGGCCAGCGACTCAAGCACCACGCCGTTGTCGGGCTTCTGTGCATAGAGTGCCTTGAGCTCGTCAACGAACTTCACGGAGTCGGCCTTCGTCTTCAGTCCGTCGCGCATCACGAGCAACTTGATGCCCAGCGCACGGTCGGCCTGCTCGGGATCTTTCATGGCGAGGTCGCAATAGCGGCCGGCACGCTCCTTGTCCTTGGCCTGGAAGGCATACTGGGCGGTGAAGAGGGCCACCTGTCCGAAGTATTCTTTCTGCGAACTCTTGTCCTGCGAGGCAAAGAGCGGAGCGTCGTTGGTGTCGAGGAAGGTGCCCCAATACTTCAGCACGTCGGCATCCTTGCCCTTCTGGGCAGCCTCCTGTCCGGCGTTGACGAGCTGCGCGCGCACACCCCACAGACGGGTGTTGTTGGCTGCGGCGAAGCGGGGCTTCACCTTGCCCTTGGCATCGGGCTTCTGGTCGTACTTGTCACACTCCAGTCCGGCCTGCAGGGCCTCGGTGGCGGCATTGTACATGCCCAGCGTGTCGAAGGCCTGGTCTTTGCCCTTGATGCCCATCTGGGCGTTCATCTGGTTTTGGGTGAGGACGGTAGACTCCTTGTTGTACTTCTCCAAGGCGAGGTCAACGAGCTTGTTGTAGGCTTTGGCGCGCTCGGCGTCAGTGGCCAGCGCGCTGAGATTCTGCTTGAGCAGCGCGTCGGCTTCTGCATAGGTTTTGGCCTTCATGATAGCTTTCAAGGCATCGCTGTCTCCGGCAAATGCTGCCGATGTACTGAGTATCATCATGGCAGCGAACATTAACTTTTTCATCTTTCTGTAGTTTAAAGTTATATTAATATTCTTCCGATAACACATTCCGGTGCCCCTCCCCGAGGTTGGGGAAGGCACCGGAACCGTGCAGTTTATTCATTGTTGTCATCTTCTCCGCCGAAGTCTACGAGCGGAGCTTCGCCCCCGTTGCCCTCGTCTTCGTCCGGATCGGCCTCTCCGGCAGTGCCGCCGGACCCGTCGGCCGTGGCATCCTGCCTGATTTCGTCACTCTTCTTGGCCCACTGGGCACGGCTTTCCTCCTCGACGGTGGCCTCGAGTTCGCTGCTCATCACCTTGCACACGCTGGCAATGACATCGTTTTTCTTGGCCAGATTGATGAGTCTCACGCCCTGCGTGGCACGCCCCATGACGCGGCAGTCGGCCACGGCGAGGCGAATCACCACACCGCTCTTGTTGATGATCATGAGGTCGTTGTCATCGGTGACGTTCTTGATGGCCACCAGTCTTCCGGTCTTCTCGGTCACGGCGAGCGTCTTCACACCCTTTCCGCCTCGGTTGGTGATGCGGTAGTCTTCCACCTGCGAGCGTTTGCCGTAGCCGTTCTCGCTCACCACCATCACGTTTTCCGTCTCCGAGTCGTTGACCACAATCATGCCCACCACGGCATCGTCGCCCTCGTCGAGGCGCATGCCGCGCACACCGGTCGACACGCGGCCCATGGTGCGGATGGTGCTCTCGTGGAAACGCACGGCCCTGCCGTTGCGGTTGGCGATGATGAGTTCGTTGTTGCCGTTGGTGAGACGCACATCCACCACCTCGTCGCCTTCAACGATGTTGATGGCTATCACGCCGTTGGCCCGCGGACGGGAGTAGGCTTCGAGCAATGTTTTCTTCACCGTGCCGTTCTTCGTGGCGAACACCACATAGTGGGAGTTGATGAACTCCTCGTCGTCGAGTCCGCGCAGCCGCAGGAAGGCATTCACCTGATCGTCGCCCTCGATGTTGAGCAGGTTCTGTATGGCGCGGCCCTTGGAGTTGCGGTCGCCTTCGGGTATCTCGTAGCACTTGAGCCAGTAGCAGCGCCCTTTCTTGGTGAAGAAGAGCATCGTCTGGTGCATGGTGGCAGGATAGATATACTCGGTGAAGTCCTGCTCGCGGTGGCGGGCCCCCTTGGAGCCCACTCCGCCGCGGGCCTGCTCGCGGAACTCGGAGAGCGGTGTGCGCTTGATGTAGCCCATGTGGCTCACGGTGATCACCACCGGATCGTTGGGATAGAAGTCTTCGGGGTTGAACTCCTCCGAGGAGTATTTGATTTCGGTGCGGCGTGGGTCGCCATACTTCTCCTTCACTTCCTGCAACTCGTCTTTCATCACCTGCTTGCAGAGCTCGGGGTCGTTGAGTATGCGGTTGTAGTAGTCGATCATGCGCTCCAGCTCCTCGTATTCGGCGTGCAGCTGATCCATGCGCAGCCCTGTGAGCTGCGAGAGACGCATGTCCACGATGGCCTTCGATTGCAGTTCGTCGAGGTTGAAACGCTCTTCGAGGTTGCGCTGCGCGTCGGCCGGTGTCTTGCTCGCCCTGATGATGTGCACCACCTCGTCGATGTTGTCGCAGGCGATGATGAGCCCTTCGAGGATATGCGCCCGCTCCTGCGCCTTGCGGAGGTCATACTTGGTGCGGCGTATAGTCACGTCGTGGCGGTGCTCCACAAAGTATTTCACACACTCCTTGAGACTGAGCAGCCGCGGGCGGCCGTTGACCAGCGCGATGTTGTTCACCGAGAAGGCACTTTGCAGGGCCGTCATCTTGAAGAGCTTGTTCAAGATGACGTTGGCGTTGGCGTCGCGCTTCACGTCTATCACGATGCGCATACCCTGCCGGCCGCTCTCGTCGTTGGCGTTGGAGATGCCGTCTATCTTGCCGTCCTTCACCAGTTCGGCGATATACTCAATGAGCTGGGCCTTGTTCACCCCGTAGGGTATCTCGGTGATGACGATCTTGTCGTGGCTCTCGTCGCTCTCTATCTCTGCCTTGGCGCGCATCACCACGCGGCCACGGCCCGTCTCGTAGGCGTCTTTCACGCCCTGTATACCATATATATATGCACCCGTGGGGAAGTCGGGGGCCTTGATGTAGTGCATGAGGCCCTCCAAGTCTATCTCGGGATTGTCGATGTAGGCGCAGCAGCCGTCGATCACCTCGCCCAGATTGTGCGTGGGCATGTTGGTGGCCATACCCACGGCGATGCCGTTGCCGCCGTTGACCAGCAGGTTAGGTATCTTCGTGGGCATCACCGACGGCTCCGTGAGCGTGTCGTCGAAGTTGTTGGTCATGTCCACGGTGTCCTTCTCAAGGTCGTCCATCACGTGCTCTCCCATCTTCGAGAGGCGGCACTCGGTGTAACGCATGGCCGCCGGAGAGTCGCCGTCCACGGAGCCGAAGTTACCCTGTCCGTCGACAAGCGTGTAGCGCATGTTCCAGTCTTGCCCCATGCGCACCAGTGCCCCATACACCGACGAGTCGCCGTGGGGGTGGTATTTACCCAGCACCTCACCCACAACGCGCGCGCACTTCTTGTAGGGTTTGTCACTGGTGTTGCCGATGCCGAGCATACCGTAGAGTATGCGGCGGTGTACGGGCTTGAAACCGTCGCGCACATCGGGGAGGGCACGGGCCACAATCACCGACATGGAGTAGTCGATGTAGGAGGACTTCATCTCCTCCTCGATGTTGATTTTAAGAATGCGATCGTGATCGATCGTCAGATTTTCATCCATTTAATTTATTCTCTTTTGTTTTATTGAAATCGCGTCTAAGGCCGTTTATTTGCGTTCTAAGCGTTTCGGGCCGTTCATAAACCCTGCAAATATACGTATTATTTTTGATATACGAAAGCGTTGGAGACGAAAAAAAGAAACGAAATGGGGGCAAGAGACAGAATAACAGAGGAACATTGGCCTTTACGGCAGGGCAGGCTGGGAGCGGAAATCGCCCCTCTCTCCATATCGGTGACATAAAAAACAAGGAAGAAAAACGCCGGTTTCCGGAATTTATCGTATATTTGCAACAAACCTTCGGCGGCGCGGACAGAAACCGGGCGGGCCGGAGACCGCCACGAACAAGAGACAACAAACCAACGACAACAATCCATAAACCTTGACAGCCCATGAGTGCCCTTATCTCCATTGTTCCCATTCTGCTGCTCTTCGTTTTGATGCTCGGCCTGAAGATGGCCGGCCACAAGAGCGCGTTCGTCACCCTCATTGCCACCATCCTGCTGGCGCTCACGGCGGCTCCGGCTCTCGACATGATGCCCCACCATCCGGGGTCCGCGGCGGCCGTGGTGGGATGGAGCGTGGTCGAGGGCGCGCTGAAGGCCGTGTTCCCCATCCTGCTCATCATCCTCATGGCCATCTACAGCTACAACATACTCGTGGAGAGCAGGCAGATAGAGGTCATCAAGGCCCAGTTCACCTCGTTTACCGACGACCGCGGCATCCTCGTGCTCATGCTCGTGTGGGGCTTCGGCGGACTGCTTGAGGGCATGGCGGGCTTCGGCACGGCGGTGGCCATTCCGGCAGCCATCCTCATCGGACTCGGTTTCAAGCCCATGTTTTCGGCTCTCGTGGCCCTCATCGGCAACACCGTGGCCACGGGATTCGGAGCCGTGGGCGTGCCCGTGACCACGCTCTGCAACGAGGTGGCACCGGGCGGGGCTGCCTCTGCGGAGGCCATCTGCGAAACCTCGGCCTTTGCCGTGATTCAGCTCTCGCCACTGTTCATCCTGCTGCCGTTTGTCATCCTCATGATCACCGACCACAAGGCCATCGGCAAAAACATCGCGCTGGCCGTGTGGACGGGCACTGTGTCGCTCTCCGTGCAGTATCTCTGCGCCCGCTATCTGGGGGCGGAGACACCGGCCATCATCGGAAGCATCGCCGCCATCGCGGCCATCATCGCCTACGCCCGGCTCTTTGCACGGAGAAAGGCGGCCACAGCCATGACCGCCGACGGACAGACCGTAGCCGGCACGACGGCTCCCTCCCACTCTTTCACGCTCTCCGAAACGCTGCGGGCGTGGAGCGTCTACCTCTTCATCCTGCTTTTCATCCTGTTGAGCGGAGCTCTCTGCCCGCCGGTCAACGACTTTCTCAAGAGCCACCTCGTGTCGAGGGTGACGCTGCCCGTCATCGGGTCTACGTTCAAGTTCGGGTGGATTTCCAACGCCGGACTGATGCTCTTCCTCGGTGCGACCATCGGCGGACTCATCCAGGGGCTCGGCTTCGGGCGGCTGATGGCGATCTTGGCGCGCACCACCGTCAACCTGCGCAACACCATCGTCACCATCGTGTCGCTCATCTCGCTGGCTTCGGTGATGAACTATTGCGGCATGATCGGGGCCATCGCCGAGGGGCTGGTGGCTGTCACAGGCTCCTTCTATCCCCTTTTCGCCCCGCTCATCGGGGCCATCGGCACGTTTGTGACGGGCTCCGACACGTCGTCTAACATCCTCTTTGCTAAGCTGCAGGCCAATGTGGCCCACCAGTTGGGCATGACCGGACAAGGCTCTTTCTATGGCATGGAGGGCGGCCAGACCAACTGGCTGGTGGCTTCCAACACCACCGGGGCCACGGGTGGCAAGATGATTTCGCCCCAGTCGATAGCCATTGCCACGGCCTCGTGCAACATGCAGGGCAAAGACGGCGAAATCATGCTCTCGGCCATCCCCTACGCGCTGATGTACATCGTGCTCGGCGGACTCATGGTGTTTCTCGGAGGGTGAGGAGATTTTTGAGGAGCAAGAAATGCAAAAACGGCATTTTCCGCCCTGCCGACGGCCGTTTTTCCATTTTTTATTTGTAATATTGCACCCGGTCTGCAGCCACCGACAGCGGCGGACGACAAACCATCAAGAATCAAACGCATGATACTCAGTACAACTCCGACCCTTGAGGGTCATCCCATCAGAGAATATAAAGGCGTGGTGACGGGTGAAACCATCATCGGTGCCAACTTCGTGAAAGACTTTTTTGCCGGCATCCGCGACTTTGTGGGCGGTCGCAGCAACAGCTACGAGAAGGTGCTGCGCGAGGCCAAAGACACCGCCATGAGGGAGATGTCGGAGCGCGCGCAATCTCTCGGAGCCAATGCCGTGGTGGGCATCGACATCGACTATGAGACCGTGGGGCAGAGCGGCACCATGCTTATGGTGACAGTGAGCGGCACGGCGGTGATACTCTGAACCTTACCGACACCGACAGATGAAAGAACTTCTCACCGTCGGCATAGGCAGCTTCTTCGGCGGAAGCCTGCGCTATGCCGTTTCAAGACTCATGCTACTATGGCTGCCGGGGGCTTTTCCCGTGGGCACTTTCGTGGTGAATGTGGCCGGCTGTTTCCTCATCGGCCTGTTCACAGCCATGCCTTCCATCGCCTCCCATGCCTCTCCCGCCACCCGTCTGCTGCTCACCACAGGCTTCTGTGGGGGCTTCACCACTTTTTCCACCTTCATCAACGAGACTTCCACCCTTGCCAAAGGCGACAGTCTGCTCATGCCCATCGCCTACGTGACGGGCAGCTTGGCCGTGGGCTTTGCAGCCGTGCTACTGGGACACGTGGTGGGAAGATTATTTTAGGAGTATTTTTTTTAGGAGTATTTTTTTAGGAGTTAAAGGGAGATTTTTCTTAGGAGTTAAAGGGAGTTAAGGAGTTAAAGGGAGTTAAGACAAT
>OGFU01000095.1_pt1 | contig 62503 bp, 29 predicted proteins | sample 1571061 | NCBI WGS metagenome assembly OGFU01 (sample SAMEA2582063, study PRJEB24529) | metagenome | biome: Human gut stool | place: China | collected 2011 | reverse complement strand
GGAAACTCTTTCCAAGACATATTAGAAAAGAAAGAAGCGTTATGCTTATCTTGTAGCTTGGAAACGTAGGAAATTTCAGATTAGATACAAGGGTAGCATAGTGGTTTCTCACGCTATAGCGTGGGCTGCTATATCCCATATCTGTATCTAAGGTTTCCTACGACCTCCAAGTTAAGACGTGGCATTGCAGTTCCACGCTTCGTGGTTTTAAATAGTCTTTAGAGGAACTGAAAGACAAAATAAAATGTTTCTTTATGAGAAAAATTAGATTACAAATTAACTCTTTTAAAAAGAGTTTTTGGTGTTTCTTATTATCTTTTTGTATACTAAATTTAGTATCTTGTAATAATGATGATGACGAAATAGATAATCCCAATGAAAATCAAGACATGTCAATACTTCATGGAACATGGGAAGAAGTAAAGCAAGAATCTTATAAGAACGGGCAAATTGTTCCTGATCATTGGTCAAAAGGGGTTAAATGGACGTTTAAGAAAGATAAAAGTTTAATACATTTTTCAAAATCATACACAGATAAAGGAACTTACGATTTCCATGATAACCAAATAACTATGTATTATGACTGGTATGGAGTAGATGAGAGCAATAGATGTGAGATTTTAACACTGACCGCAGATTCCCTTGTTTGGAAAGAACCATATACAGATGATGAATATGACTATCAAATTTTGTATCTCACAAGAACCACATCTGAATACGATGATCCTTTTGAGGTGAATATTGTAGATGGTTATACTGGAAAAGTTAAAGATATTATCGAAAAATACAAGGATATAAGACCTTTTGTTGGATGGTGGAAGCCGACCTCCTCCGGTGTTTTTGCTTTTACGAGCGATATGCAATGTAAATATGGGAGTGATCCTTTCACTATTTGGTACACAGGAAGTTGGAATTATGATGCGACTAACAAAATCTTGGGGACAACGATAGATAGAACATGGAACATCACAGTACTGACTAATGATGAATGGGCAGGTACTTATGTTAATTCAGGAAAAACGACCTCCTGTACAAGAATGCTTTACGATTGGGATGGAACTGGCAAGTACAATAAATTAAAATACTTTGAAGACCCTAACGCCGAGGAACTTATAGTCGGAGAATGGAAGAAGGAAGACGGTACGGTAATCTATTTCGACGAAAATTTGAACTATCATTATAAATATAACGGCTATGGCAGAGTAATAGAAGGCAAAGGAACTGTGAAAAATTGGCATCTGGAAGATACTAACATCTACTCTGTTTCGGGGAATATCCTTCTTATAGGCAAATACAATGAATATAAGCCTACTCGTCTTGATGGTACATATACGTTTCAGGATAAATAACAAGAAGATAAGCTACTAATTTTTTACCCGAAGAGTGGAAAACGAACGGTTAAACCGCTCCCGACTGTTGTTTATTCCGTTGTGCAATTGATCACCAAAAGAAATATCATCTGCAGGGGCTTGCCCCCCTCTTTATGAAGCTGCGGACAGCAGTTCTATAAAGAGGGGGGGCAGCAAACTGGCAGATCTGTTGGTGAACATGCCAAAGAAATACACAGCAAAAAGCGTTTCTAATTCAGGCTAATGCCCCCTTGCCCTCGCTCAATCTTCCAGTTATACGCTCCATTCGCTACATCGGCAACCTCGTTTCGGGTTTGTCGATGTTTTATTTCGTCAAAGGGCTGTATGTTTTCCGCATAGTCGCAAAGCCATTCGCCGATTGATTTTTACAGTTCAGTCGTTATAGCCGGGCCGAAATGGATAATCGCCATTACAGCCCTCCAAAGTAGTTATTTTCATTTTTTTTGAGTTGGATTTTATTATTTTTTTGTACCTTTACGAAGTTCATTTAAATTTTACGATTATGAGAAAAATTTATTTATTTACTTTGCTTTTGCTTGGTCTTTGTGGTTGTACAAGTAACCAAGAAACCGTAGATAAGAGCGAGATAAGCCCAGCCGAAACTCGTTCTATTGAAGTAAAATCTGTTAGGGATTACATTGAGAGCAATGAGTTCATCAGTATAATACCTGATGAATATTATTCGTTGCGTCAAAAAGGAAGAATGTCTAAAGAAGAGGTTAAGGCTGCTGATTATCAAATGAAGGCTGCTGCATATCGTTTTTACAAACATTGTACAATGGATGATAAAGGCTTTATTACTTGTAATGTTACTAGTGGTGCGGAACTGAAAATTTCGGAAGAACTTTTTGAGTTTAGGTTGAGAGATATGAAAGGGTGGAATGATATGATAAAGAAAAATATTAGTGAGGGAGCAAAGTATAAGGTCATTCGTATTGATGATGAACGATACTTAAATGATTTGTTGAACTATAAATAAAGAAACTATGAAAACTAGAATATTTGCTTTAATGTTTTTATTGGCTGTTGGTGTTTTACCAATTTTTAGTCAAGAAATAGTACAAGGATTCTATTATAAAGAAGAGCTTACGTGTCCTGTTGGTGAAAGAACTAGTTATTGGATGAAAAGGAATGGGGAAGGTGGTAATATTATGACGTGGATTTGTACCAATGAGTCTGATTATTCGGGACAGTTATATCCGATTGTGTCAGTGGATGGTTCAGAGCAATCTTATGATAGATTAGCTATGCCTACGGGTAGTTCTAGTGTTGATGGAGAGTATGAAGTAACCAATACACCTGGGAGAAAGGAGCCATTTGTTTGGAATATAGATTTTAGAATTGAATGGGTGCAGTATGCTGAATCTGTGGTAAGAGATGTTCATATGACGGCTTATGCTAACGATTGGATACCTATAGAGTCAAAGTCTGTGAAGAAGATGGGAAAAAAGGAAGATAAAAAGAAGTAATAAAAAAGGTAGTGGAATTTCCACTACCTTTTTTATTGACGTAAAATTTTCTTTATAGTCCTGTATTGACTTTTATTTTCCCTATTGTCTTGAGTAATAAATAATATTCATACGACTATTTAGTAATGTTTATTAGCTCTTTACCAAAAAATGAGGACAACAGTGATATTGTCTTAATCGTAAAATTATGCTGCCCACTTAACCATTTGGTCACCTCACTTGGACGTTTGCCCAATGCCTGTGCAAATTGCAATTTGGATAAACCACGCTCCGTCATCAGTTCATAGATGCGGTTGGAAATGGCAAATTCCAAAGACACCTCTTGCTGAATAGCCGGAGAGGTGCTTGCCAACATTTCATCAAAAGAAGTCCTTATCGTTTTCATATATCAAAGGTATTTTTTGTTTCTATTGTATTTTCCGTTACCAATATAGACCCGTTTTTAACTCCCTCTGTTATGAGCTTGTCAAAGTTCTGAAGGGTGATAACGTAACCTTTCAGCGTATCATCCTCGTTATAGGTTCGGGTAGCTTTCACTCCACCGTTGCCAAGTATGAGAATTTTATCTGACAACCTCAAACAATAGAGGCGCAAACGTGATTTCAAGACGGGTAAGGCGCATACCCTGTCGCTCATTTTTCCTTCCGGACGGAAGAAACGCTCAAATGCGCCAAAGTCCGCTATGCGCCCAATTATATTCAAAAGACGTTCAAAATCCTCGTTATAAACCGATTCATCCCTAAATTTGGCATAGAAACGCTCAAATTCGCTCTCGTCTTCCGACAAGAATTGAATGGAATATATCGTGCAGTTCTCGGCTGCTTTTACCAATCTTAATTCAGCTTCGCTCATATTCTTTATTTCTTTCCTGTACAAAGGTACGATTAATATTTCACTTATAAATAAAATACGATGTTTTTTTATGCTAAAACAACAACAAAATTAAGTTCTCAAACAGAGGGAAAGAAAAAAAATAATCTCCCCCTCTATATTATCGGTACTTGGCTAATCGAAAATTCCGTTAGCCAAATTTACCGCTTCCGCTTTTTTCTCCATGTTCACCGAAGCATAGACCTGCGTAGAAACTATGCTCCCATGTCCCAATATTTTACTCACCGAATACAGTTCAGCACCTGCTGTAATCGCCAGCGTTGCGGCGGAATGTCGGCTGCTGTGATAGGTGAAATCCTTTTCTATCCCTGCCTTTCTCTTGATGCGCCGCACGTACTTTGCCACGTTGTCGGGCTTCTTCATCAACGGGAAAATAATACCATCCTCCCCATTGGCAGGACGGGACGGTAACAACGAAAGGGCTAACTCATTGAGCGGTACGGTTACAAGCCTTTTTGTCTTGTGTTGGATAATGGAAACTGCCTGCACCTCTCCTATGTTCTTGATGTCACTCCACCGAAGCCGTTGCATATCCCCGAGCCGAAGCCCGGTCATGCAGGAAAAACCGAAAGCCTTTTGAACCGTTTGTTCCGCCTGCGTTTGCGTTTCAACGGCAAGGAAGCGTTTCAGTTCGTCCGTTGTCAGATACTCCCGGTGCTTGTCCGGCACATGAAACCGTTCCTCTTTGGCAAGGTCTTGAACGGGATTGAACGGTATCAGACCGTCACGCACTGCCTTGTTGAAAATAGCCTTTACCGTTTCCTCGAATAGTACGAGGGTAAAATCTGCCAGTTTGCCGCCGTCTGCCTTGATTTTACCGGGATTGCGGTAGTCATCACGCATATACTTAAACAGTCCGCTTATTGTGTTCCTGTTTACATCTTTAAGCAAGATATCCGGTTTCCTTATCTGTTTCAGATAGGCGGCAATGCGTTTACGCACAACCCCTTTGTGTTGTATCATCTTTTTACAGTTTTCGCTGTCTATCGCACTCTGTATATAATCATCGCACCACTGGAGCCAAGTCATTGTTTTTGCTCTCTCGTTTTCTTCCGGCTTCTTCTTTTTGCTTTCAAAAGACGGTGGGTTTAGGATGCGCTGTGCCTGTATCTCACGTGCTTTGTTATAGGTCTGCCCGTTGATTTTTCTTGCATTGGGCGCATCATCGGGAACGAGATACAGGTGCAGGTTTTCCTTTTTGCGGAAACCTTTCTCGTAATATTCCAAATACAGGCTGCGGTTTCCGGCTGTCAGTTTTCTTTCTTTTATTTCCACTTTCATAGAATTACTTATTTATTAGTCGTTATGCAAACAGATTGTTTACGAGGTTCATTGTCTCGATTTTCTTCTTATCCACTATCTTGGCGTAAATTTCCGTCATTCTGATACTCTTGTGACCGAGTATCTTGCTTACCGTGTAGAGGTCAGCCCCTAATGTCAGCAGCAGAGTGGCTGCGGTATGGCGGCTGCAATGATAGGTGATATGCTTCTGTATTCCAGCTTCCTGCATCCATTCGCCCAACACCACTTCCACCGTGGTAGAGGTGATGTGGAGTTGATGAAATACGGTATCAACGTCTTTAGTCCGGCGAGGTAACCATTTCCGAGCTTCATCCGACAAAGGTATTGTTACCCTGTTCTTCGTCTTTACCTGTTCGTGTTCGATGTAAAGCGTCTTTCCGTCAGCCGCCTTGTGTATCTCGCTCCATTTCAAAGTAAGCATATCGCTGTACCGTAACCCAGTGAAGCAAGAAAACAGAAACGCCTTTTTCACTATCTCATAGCGGCAGGGTGTGGCAATCAGCGTTCGCAGTTCCTCAATGGTAAGAAACTCACGTATCGCATTCTGTTTTTGCGGCTTCTCTTTTGTTTCCAACAGCTTGAACGGGTTGCGATCAATCAGTCCCTCACGGATAGCCTTGTTCAATGCTGCGGCAAGACGGTTCATGAATATGCGGCAGGTCGTGCTGCTCAATGTTTTTTTCCCGTTATTGAACGTGCAGGTTTTCAGAAAGGCGATGAAACCCTTGCAAAAATCCTTATCCACATCAGCCAACGCAAAATCCGGCTTACCTATATATAATAGATATTCTTCCACACGTGCTTGTGCGTTCCGCTTTGACCTCATGCTTGCAGGGCTTAGACCGCATTCTTCGGCGGTATATTCCTCCACCCATGCGCTAAGTGTCATTTGGGATTTCTTTACATCTTCCCAGTTCACAAGTCCTTGCTGTTGAATGTCAAGGATGCGTTGCGCCTTGATTTGCTCCGCCAGTTTACGGGTGTTCTCGTTCTGTTGTCTTGTGGCAACATTTACTTCCGGTACAAGGTAGAGTTTTAACCCCTCTTTTCTTCGTGCGCCCCTATAATATATGTCGAGATAGAGGCTTACATTACCGTCATTGAGCCTCTTTTCACGAATGCGAACAGGCTCTTTCATCTTGATTTCCTTTTTTTTTCGTCCCATTTTCTTTCTGTGTTATCCGTTTCTTTGATTTGTTACTATGTTGTTTATCAATTACTTATACACAAAACAAAGATAATTACAGACGGGACAAAAACGGGACAAAACGGGTGTTTTTATATCCAAAATTAGGCAAATATAACAATGCAATCGAAAATCGAATTTGTATCATAACAAACTGTAAATCAGTGCGATTTAACCGCTTTTGTTATATATCCTTTCCTATGGTTTTACCCGCTTGGAGTAACTGGTGGATAATGTGAACGCACGGCATTCATATTCATCTGCTTAATGAGCAAAGCATCCTTCAGACTGAGTTCCCGGCTGATTGTCCTACCTGTTTCCGGATCAAAGCAATGACGGTTAATCCCCTTCACTAAAAGACGAGTACCGTTCAGATATACGCCATCTTCAGGACGGAATTCAATGGTACGGAATCCTATGCGCTCCGTAATCTCGTGCACAACATCTCCTGTTGTGGAAAGAAGACGCATCGTGAGCCGGTAAAGGTTGGGATGTTCAGGATCCCATGTCCTGATATTGTTCCAATGTGTGGTAAGTATCTGTTTCTCTTCCGTCGAAAGCCCGCATACCTGCCGCCCTATAGGAAGCTGTGAATCACAGGAAATGAGCGACAGTTCCAATTGTTGTCCTTTGGAAATATTTTTCAAATATACATCTGTGTGCAACGTACCGTCAGCACGGGCATCCACCGCTATATGTTCTATTTGCGTGCGAGGCTTTGCTGTCAGATATACAGGACGATAGATACCTCCGAAAAGCCACCAGTCAGCCCGGCGCTCCGCTGCATTAACTGATTTATCAGCCGACTGCTTCTTCACCGTCACTTCCATCAAATTCGTTTTCCCGAATTTCAGTCTGTCCGTGATATCATAAGAAAAACGATAGAATGATCCCTGATGAACAGGGCCAGCGATGACATCGTTGATTTTCACTTCAGCATCAGTCATAACACCTTCAAATACAATACTTATCTGTTTGCCTTTCCAAGTGTCCGGAACATCAAAACAATGACGATAGATGCCGTATTCATCGCAAAAATCATGTTCCCTGTAGGCATCATATTGCTTTTCTTTCTCGTGTTCCTTATAAATATAATAGCGCCCGTAGGTATAGCCTCCAAAACCTTGCTGTTCCCAGCAAGACGGAACATCTATCTTGCTCCACTTTTGAGAGTTCATACCTGAAGAGCACCAGAAATTCCACTTCACAGTATGATCCGGTCCTGTACCGGAAAGATACCTCACTTCTGTCTGTTGAGCTTTTGTCGTGCAAAAGCATAATAAAATAATGAACAGTCCAATAATTTTCTTCATACAATTCATGCTACATTAATAGGTTGGTTGAACTGGAAATACATAGAACATTCTGTCTGGTTTGAAATCAATCATCCATTGATCTATCAGGACATGATCATCCAAAGCAGTGATGGATAAAGTATGCTTTCCTTTCGTCAATTGATGACCAGTTTCACGAACAGCCTGTCCACGGAGTACATTCTGTTTCCATCCTTCCGAACGAAACGGCTCTTTAATAGAACATATCCGAGGCTTTTCACCATCTATACTAACACTGAAACGAATATCTCCTTTATCATTAGGTTGTGTCGGGATTACGGCAGTGCGCAGTATCGCCTCTCCATCCCATAAACAATCAAACTCAAAAGTAATTGACTTTCCCTTTGGTACGGAAACAGCATTCATACTATGTCCCAATGATTGAATCGTCACGACCCCTTTGGATGCGCTTGTATAATCGCAAGCATTAGAAACAATACAATGATCCTTAGCCACTTCCTCCAAAGGTAACGATTTTGGTCTTCTAAAAGAAGCATATTTCTCTATTTCCTTATCTGTCAGCCATATGGGAATTTCAGGCGGATAGAACACATATAAATCCCGCGGATTATGGCACATGGAGTATTTCCATTTGCCATCTGCCAGTTCATTGTTATAGTAATCTGTCAAATCGCGGATTTCCTGGTAAGCTTTAATGCTTTTGGCACAGGCAGCCATTAATTGACTTTCGCGGGTCCATAAAGTCGTGTCGCAGCTTCCCGGAGAAATGCAACGTGCTCTTTGTGCCTCCAGCATCTTTGTGCTCATGGCAGCAGCGCCAAATACAGGATACTTAATTTGGGCAAAGAAAGCATCTTTGCGTTCCTGAGGAATCATTGGTTCCACTTCCGATAAAATCTCTTTAATGGCTTCATAGGATTCCAGATAACGATCCAGTTCGCCGCCGAATTCGGTTAAGCTAAAGTCCGTATTTTTAACCGGAGACCAGCCTTTGGTATATTTTTTCTTGTCCAGCTCCACTTGGTTCCAACCCATAAATTCCGGTTTACGGATGCCGCACAGGCGATAAAACTCTAACATGGCAGGCAATAATTTTTCTCCTGCTTCTTTGCCAAATTCGCGGCAAAGCCAGCTCTTCTGATGCTCCACAAGAGTAGATGGAGATACGGAATTGATATTCCATGCCATATCCAGAAAGAGTTCCAAATCGTATGCCGCGGGTTTCAAATCGTGCACATTAACCACCCACAAACGGCGGGCATTGCAATCGTATGCCTGTTTCATTTCACTATAAATCAATCCCGGCTGGGTAGTGCATAACCACATATAGTCATGCGGACGCCCCCAATAACTGAGATGATAATACACTCCGGCACCTCCGTTACGCTTTTGCTGTTCCTTGTCACTTAAACGGGTCATATAGCCATAGTTGTCATCACACCATATCAAAGTGATGTCTTCCGGCAGTTGCAAGCCATTCTCCATTATTTGAAGCACTTCTTTATAGGGGACAAAAGCCTGGGGAATTTTCTCCACATCTTTATCTACATACTTCGATAATAACTTGCGCTGGTCGTCAATAACCTGTTGCAGTGCATCGGTCTTTTCCTGAAGGGTCTTGACCCCTTCCATTCCACTGTCGTGAATACCTCGCATACCCATGGTGTAGAAATTTTCATAAGGTCCAGCCTCTTTCAGCCGTTCTATCCAATAGGATTGTACCCCTTCACGGTTTGTTATGTAATTATAGTCACCCCGTTCATTGACTTTCCATTCACCTACATTATTGCGCATCATTGGCTCGCAATGCGAAGTACCGATGAGAATGCCGCAACTGTCAGCTGCTTCTTTAGCTCCCGGCACAAAGTAGAACGGAGTCGTAATTCCATGCATTCCCGGCCAAATAGCATTGGCACGAAGGCGCATCAGCAATTTGAAGATTTCTTTATAAGTACGTGCACCAATACGTCCTTTTATATCAGACGGTTCAAAGTTTTTCCAGCTCCAAGGCTGCAAGCTCCAGTCTTCATCATTTAAAAAGATTCCACGATACTCTACCGATGGACTCTGAAAAGTAGAATAATCAGCCGGAAGGGTCAATCGCTCTTTTCTCATCGGTGTCACATCTCCCCACCATACCCATGGAGACACTCCTGCCAAGCGGGAAAGTTCAAGTATGCCGTAAGCAGTTCCCCGACCGTCACTTCCTACAACCAACAACTGATTTTCTCTTATCTTTATAAAAAAAGCGTCTTTTCTGGCAACAATACTATCCACCGGGATTCCGTCTTTACGGAGATCTCTTAGGATAGACTTGTTTTTATCCAACTGAATAATATTAATAACCGCCGTTCCGAAAAGAGTTTTTTGAGGTAATACCCCCGTCACCTGTTGCATGTCACCCTTAAACATATCCAGTGCTACCGTCACTACTGGAGAAACAGATCCAGGCAAGGAATAAGTAATAGGACGTTTACCATTATACCAAACAAATTCTTTATTGGCAACAACCTCTCTTGTACTAGCTGCACAAATCACTACAATATGCACAAACAAAGCTACACTGGTTATAGCCATAATCAATAATCGACTTTCCCTTTTTAATTTCACATTCATCAGTTATTCTACTTTAATTGATTTTTTTAATAACGAGGATGCCATATATCATAACATCCCCGTCCTAAACACATCTCAATACTATCTAATCACCTTACTAATACCCTGGATTCTGATCTTCAGCACTCATCAACTCATTCGCATCAATCGCCGCCTGAGGAATAGGACGAAGTAATTTCTTTCCAATCATTTGTGCGGCCCGCCCTTTTATCTGAGGATTATATAAATCATTATACTCCACCAATTTCTGTGTACGTCTTAAATCAATCCATCGAGATCCCTGTCCAAATAACTCACAAGCACGTTCTTTTAAAATAACATCCACATTTATTTCAGTTACCGCATCAAGCCGTGCACGTCGGCGCACTTCATTCAAACGAAGCAAAGCATTTCCCTTATCACCAGCTTTTAAATAAGCCTCTGCTGCTACCAAATAAATCTCAGGAAGCGTAATAATATGTACATCACGATAATCTGTTTTATTAGAATAACTAGCAGTATTAGAATCATCAAATTTACGACAAGGAGCGCCCCCATAAGAATAGGTTACAAATTCCTCATAATCAATTTCTCCAGGCATATATTCTTGAGGATCCCGTGTATGATCAGACATCGGTAGTATCCATGTATTTTTACGATTTTCAGGATCAAGAGCTTTCCATGCATCGATATCTTCTTCTGTTTCATACCATGCCGGATAGTAACGTTTCAAAGGAATTCCTATAAAAGTTCCACCATTCTTATACCAATCCCAATACCAATAAGCGGATGCAGTAACAATATCAGGTAACTCCTTCATAAACGTTACCCCATAGCGTATATCGCCTTTTTCAAAACACTGCAAAGCATGTAAAGTCGCAATAAAAGCAGAAGTACTCCCCTTTCCATGATCTTCTTGCCCCCCCATATGATTACAATAAAAGGAACTCCACGGATGCCCACCACTGACTGTATTAGCAGCCGTAGCATAGTCATATTCCACATCCCAAATAAATTCTTCGTTATCATCTCCACTACAATCCGCTCTCCAAAGATCCTCGAAAGGAGTAACCAAAGCACGATTAGCTATCACGTCATCTGCTACTTGGGCTGCTTTGGCAAAGTAATCTTTTTTATCTAAATCCCAAGCTGCTGCTAAATAAGTTTTAGCTAATAACGCACGAGCCGATTCAATACTTATACGACCACCACCATCCAAAGCGGTAGACTTTTCCATAGCTCCGGCAGCTATTACATTCTCCAATTCCTCAATAATATAAGTGTAAACATCAACCACCGAAGATTTAGGATATCCGGTTTGAACATCAGCCACATAATCTTTCATCAAAGGTACCCCCCCGAAAGTATTTACCAATATATAGTAATAATTCGCCGCCAATACTCGTGCCTCATCCACACGCCTGCTACGCAAATTCTCATCAATAACTGCATCCGCCGCATAATGTTTTATAGCATAAGCCGCACGGATACCTTTATAACATGCCGTATAAAGCTCTTTCATCACACTGTTTTCAGGATTTAAAGTTTCATATTCATGCAACTCATCATTGATATAATTACGCCCATCAGCATACATATCCGTACCTGCATTAAAATAAGTAGTATAACTGGATACTGCATAAACATCTCGTAAAGTACTATAAGCATTTGATACCAAAGATTCAAAACCTGTCTTAGTCGAGAAATATTCTTTGTCCGTTACATTTGACTTATTATCTGTAGTCAGAAAATCTTCACAACTTGTAGTCAAAACAAAGCCAACCAATATGACTGCCGTATATATATATTTTTTCATACCATTTACCTTTCCTTTGAAATTAAAACTTAATATTCGCACCTATCTGATAAGTTACCGATGCAGGACCACCATCAGTTAATTTAGCATTTGCCCATTCAGGATCAAATCCATCATAATCCGTAAAACAAAATGGATTAAGCACATTGATATAAAGACGCAAATGCTGTAATCCTGCTTTAGTAATCCACTTCTTAGGGAAAGTATATCCCAAACAGATATTTTTTACCTTTACAAAAGAAGTCTTCTGATACTGAAAGCCTTCTCCCTTCGCGCTACCTTTATCAGAAAAATATCCACCTGCCGAAGTATCGGAATTATTCGGATAAGGATATTCACCGTAATGAGTTTCAGTGGCATATACAATATCACCGGTAGTATGGTCAATAACAGGCGCCCCTTTAGGAATATAAAAATCCATTGCCATATGTTGGTTACCACGATCAGACCATTTCATATATTTATCATGGAAATAACTACGAGCCCATTGTCCTTGTTTAGTATAAATCATTACTGAGAAATCGAAACCTTTATAATACATATTTGAACTTAAACTTCCCACCCATTTAGGATCTGTACAACCATATATTCGCTTATCTTCATCCGTAATCTTGCCATCATTATTCCAATCATTCACAGCTATCTGACCTTCATACCACTTATATTTCGAACCATACTTTGCATACAATTCTTGCAAAGTATAATGAATATCCCCATCTTTAGTGTGCATCGTTACCCCTTTATCAGTTATCACATCAGTATGAATATAGTCACGCAATACATTTAACGGCTCACCAATAAAGCGATTGGATGCAATTTCATCCACTTTCCCATTACTAAGTTCCAATATTTTATTCCAGTTACGAGAATAATTCACACTTAAATCCCATATAAAATCTTTACTCCGAATAATGCCAAACTGCATTCCTAATTCAATTCCGGTATTACGAACTGAACCGACATTAAAAGTAGCTTTTGTTTCACCTGTTTCAACAGGAACAATCCTATCCATAATCTGCCCATCAGACAAACGATGATAAAAATCGGCTGTCAGATTAATACGATTACTCAATACACTAAAATCCAATCCTAAATCAAACTCTTTTACCTTTTCCCAAATGAGTCCCGTATTAACAAGCCCATTAGGGTAATATCCTTGTATTTCCGATCCTCCCAATACCACATAACTAGGTCCTGAAGCTGTAGCTATTGTCACATAATCATCCACATTGTTGTTACCGGTAACTCCATAAGACAAACGCAATTTCAAATTATCCAACCAATGAGTACCTTTTAAAAAGCTTTCTTCTGACATACGCCATGCCAAAGCAACGGAAGGAAACCATCCCCAACGGTTACCTTCTGCAAAGCGTGAAGAACCATCAGCACGTGCTGTAGCTGTCGCCATATACTTACCTTTATATGAATAATTCAAACGAAGAGCTCCTGAGACCAAAGTAGATGCTGTATAGGAAGAAGCTATCTCCTTATCACCGGAAGCCTTATCCAAGGCATGAAAAGAAAGCATATCATCCGAAATACCAAAGCCTTTCAATCTATAAATTTCTTTATCAGAACGATATATGGAGAATAAACCCATCGCGCCAAACGTATGATCACCTATTGTTTTATTAAAATCAAGCTGATTATCCCAAGTCCAGTCCATACGGTCTGTCGTCTCAACCTCTGCAGAGTTCGTTCCGTTCACCTGATAATAATTGGAACCTAGCGGATTACGGTCATTCACTCCAGTAGCATTAAACTTTCCTTGACGCCCATGATAAAAGTTAGGTGAAAAAGTAGTCGCAAATTTTAATCCATCCATTATATTAGTACGCAAATATACATTGCCAAAGACATGAAATTTGCGAGTTTGATTAGTATAGTTTTCATCCTCTAAATCATTCAGTGGGCTAACAGTAGAAGTGAATTGTCCGGTAGACCCAAAAGCATCCTTTGACCCTGGATTATTGATAATGTTACCATTTTCATCATAAGGTGCAACAAAAGGATTGAAATAAAAAGCGTTTTCATACGGACAATAAGTTCCATCGGTACTAAAATCATCTTGCACCGTATAAGCCATATTCACAGATAATCCAGCTTCAAATACTTTGGAAATTTTTCCATCAAAAGCACCTTTGATATTGAAACGGGAATAATCATTATGTTTGAACACATTTTCTTCCCCTTGATAACCAACTCCTAACCGATAATTAATTTTTTCTGTGGCTCCGTTGGCACTGATATAATGATTCTGCTGATTACCTGTCCGAGTTACGAGGTCTGTCCAGTCATAACCATCTGTTCCCGACATCATCATCTCATAAATTTGGGAATCACGATAGTTTGTACCACCATCACGTTTCAGAAACGTAGTTTCCAAATCAGATTGTTTAATTTCATAATGAGGAATACCGTTCGCATCTACTCCTTTACGACTAGAACCATCAAAGACATCTGATGTTAAAAGAGTATGACGTGCAAAACGATAATCTATAAATTCTTGAGCATTCATAAAATCAGGCATACGGGCAACCTTACGTATCCCATAATATCCATCATACGAAATAGAAACATGTTGAGGTTTTCCTGCCCCCCTCGCACCTTTGGTTGTAATCATAATCACACCAGCAGAAGCACGTGAGCCATAGATAGCAGTAGACGAGGCATCTTTCAAGACGTCTACCCGCTCAATATCCTCGGGATTCAAAAAATCCATAGACGAGCACACAATACCATCAATTACATAAAGAGGAGCAGCCTGTTTATTTATAGATGCCTGTCCACGTATCTGAATATTAAATCCGCCACCCGCACGGCTATTGGATTGAGTGATATTTACTCCCGGAACCGCACCTTGTAATGCATCTTCCAAACGGGTAGTACCTCTAGCAGCGAGTTTTTCAGAAGATATAGAACCTACAGAACCTGTCAAATCTGATTTCTTCATGGTACCATAACCTACCACCACTACTTCATCCAATACTTCGGTATCATCCATTAAAGTCAGACTGAAAGAAGTCTGCCCTTTAACTGGGATTTCCAAAGTCTTGTATCCAACAAAACTTACCTGAATCGTCCCATTGGTAGGGACATCAGAAAGAATAAAGTTCCCATCAATATCTGTTATAGTCCCATTAGCGGTTCCTTTCACCACCACACTGGCACCAATAACAACCTCACCATTTGCATCTATTACGGTTCCTTTAATCTTACTAGACTGCTGGTACGCAGAAACCAGTAACGATTCATTTACCGCATAAGCAACATGACTTCCTGAAAGAAAAGCTGCACAAATAAAAACCGCAAGAAGCGATTTTCTGTTTCCATAAAAATTAGATTTCATTAGCCAACCTTTTTAAATTAGACATTAAAGTTTTAATGCCACAAAAGTAATCAGCTATTCATTTTACAGAGATGAAGCATCTCCCGATAAGGTTGAAGCATGTTTTCTCCACCTTTTAGGAACATATTTCAACCTTGTCCACCTTGGCATGTTCAAGCGTTTTTGCCCGATTTCATCGAATATTCTGTAGGCTGCATACCAAATTCCTTCTTAAAACAGATAGAAAAATACTTGGGATCATTAAACCCGACCTTATAAGCCAGTTCGGAAATGCGGAAATTCGGATTTTCATCCATCATCCTGCAAGCCGCCTTCAGACGGATACTACGTACAAAGCCAGTTGTATTCAATCCCGTCAAAGATTTCAATTTCTTATGCAACGTTGTACGACTGGTTGCCATCTCATCTACAAACTGCGGAACATCAAAATCGGGATCATCCAAATGACGGTTCACACAGGCGACAGCATCCTGCAAAAACTTTTCTTCATCCGAAGGTATGTTCGTAAAGAACTGCAATTTTAGATGATGCACCTTGTCCGTCTCACCTTCCTGCAAAAACCTACGATTACGCAATAACAGCCTCCGACGAATCTCCCACCATATCAATACCATAAACAGTATAGCCAATAATACATAAATAAAATAAGCCCACCAAGTAGCCCAGAAAGGTGGTTCAATAATAATTTCCATTTCTCTCACGTCACCCCAATCACCATTCTCATTCGTTGCCCGTAGCTGAAACACGTACTCCCCTGCAGGCAATTTGGAATAATAGGCAGTCCGGCTGGAAGCGTCCACATAATGCCAATCAGCATCAAAGCCTTGCAACCTGTACGCATATTTATTTTGCTGGGGACGATTATAAGTCAGCGATGCAAAACAAATGGTAAAATGGGAATATGAGGCAGGAATAACTAATCTGTCTGTAAAATCGGAAGTAAAAGGAGTTATCTCCTTTCTTTTCTTATCCGACATCTGTTCCAATGGTCTTCCATCCACCAAGATATCAGTTATGCATAAAGAAATATCAGCATGTTTCTCTTCCACCACTTCCGAGTTGAAAGTCACAATTCCCCTGCTGCATCCAAAATAGAAGGTACCATCACGATAGAAAGAAGCATTTTGATTAAAGAAATTATCCGCCAACCCATCGGCAACTGTAAAGATACGTACCCTGCCCTTTTCCTTTCCGGATATGGTTAGCTTTGCCAGCCCTTGATTGGTGCCCAACCACAGATTACCACTATTATCTTCCTGCATACTGCCAACCATATCTCCGGGCAAATTAAACTCCTTATGAACAGACTTGAAACAATCATTTTGCACATCATATAAACAAAGTCCGCTGCCCTCTGTCCCGACCCAAATCCGTCCGCTTCTATCCAACAAAAAACAAAGAGGAGTATTAACCGACAGCAAACCATTCTCCATACAATAGTTCTTACACTGCAACGATTCCGGACGTTCCATATCCCCTGTAACATGAACAATACCATTATTGTTGGTTGCCAACCATAATGAGCCGTCATTATCCTCAACCATCGTGGTCATCTCCCGGCCAAGCAATTCGTCTGCTCTGGACAAACGATTGAAACAATACTCACGCCCGTCCCGGTAACGCACTCCAAGTCCTTTATAGGTACACAACCAGCGGTTTCCCTTACGGTCCTCGTGAACTAAATACACTAAATCATGAGGAACAAAACTGCAATTCGAGGTCTTATACTGATGTATTATTTGTCCGTCACGACAAACTATCATCCCCTCGTCATGCACAGCAAGCAACACCTCACGGGTTAACGGGCTATAAGAAATATGATAAGGACGTTTCGAAGGAAACAATGTCACTTTTTTATCTCCATGCTGATAATCCAATCCATAGCCCATACCTATCCAAAGAGCTCCATTTTCTTCCACATACAATGTAGAAATCAAATCTGTAAAAGATTTATCGTTGCCACGAGGATAAATTACATTAAAGGAACGTTTCCTAGTATCGACATGAAAGACACCAGCCCCTTTAGTACCGATCCACATTAATCCGCTTCGATCCCTAAAGACTGTGTTCACCTCGCGGACAGGAAGATAATGTGTAGAGCCAGATTCTTGATAATTGATAAACTTTCCCTCATCAGCCAGTTCCATCACACTAACACCCTCTCTAGTACCCAACCATAACGAACGTGTCTGTAAATCTTCATGAATCGAATAAATATAATCAGACGGCAAAGAAGAAACATTTCGGGCATCATGTCTATAACCTTCAAAAGAAACCGTTTTCCTATCGGATGAAAAATGGGCCTTATACAGCCCGGACCCACTAGTTCCTATCCACATCACCCCTCTAGAGTCCTGAAACAAAGCCAAAACAGAGTTCTCTTCATCTAAAGGCGGATAGTGCAAAAATGTATTTTCCTTTATGCAATAACGATAAAGCCCATCCTTCCAGGTACCTATCAACAAATCACCATTTACATCCTCAAACAAAGTTTGAATATTCACAGATTCGGGTACGTCCCCTCTACAATTCTTCCGAGTCATCAAAGCCAATGTATCCTGCATTTCATCATAATAAGCCATTCCACGGATGTACCCCAGATAAACCCGGTTCTCTTTTGTTACATGAATTTCATTCAGCCGTTGTTTGCTGACTCCATCCAGTTGCAATTTTTTCATCTTCCCTGTCCGTTTATCAAGCATACAGAGTCCCTCGTGAGTCCCAATCCAAAGCCGGTGAGAATAATCTTCTTCCACACAAAGCACATTATTATTAACCAGAAGACCAGGGGTATAAAGATTTGATTTATAGGTACGTACCTCGTAACCATCATAACGAAACAATCCATAGAAAGTAGGAATCCAAATATATCCGTCACGGTCCTGATACACTTGGTGAACCATGCTATTCGGTAATCCTTCAGGAGTGGAAAACTGTTTGAACTCTAGATCGTCCCAACAGACATGAGCTCTCCCCTGAAATATTAATCCACTCATTATCAGAATCATGAATACTAGTCTAAATGTTTTCATTCTATTTTCTATTAGATTTCATTTAGCAAACTTACAAAAACCTAAGAATTAAATAAAGTTTTCAGAATAAAGAATCATGTATAACCCTATACTATGAGATTACTCCTAATATATAATTTCCCAAGAACCACCAATAGAACTCAGATAAAAAGGCAGTCGGTTCAGTATGAACCAACTGCCTTTACAAACTTTAAAACCATCTCTGTCTTATAAACAGAAATAGTATGAAAAAGGAAGACTTATCTTCACCCAGTAAAAATAGATAAAGAATAGAAAACAAAACAAATTAAAAAATAGATTTCAAAAGCCTTCCATCTTTTCCTCCAATTCCTCCTCCGTATCCACAATACCCAATAAGCAGTTTATTTCCCTTCTTTTATCCAAATCTTTAAAATAGGTTTCCACCACTTTATAAAGATCAAAATGACAAGTTGATCCGGCAGCCATATCCAATGAGTCCACGATCCTTTCCACTGCCTGATGAATTTTATCCACATCAATCAAATGCAGTTCATTGCTATGAATAAAATATTTTTCCATAATCATTATTTTTTCTGTTTGTACTATCATTAGAACAGTCGAACTATGGAGAATGTTTTAAAAACGAAAGCTGCTCTTATTTACATGTCTTGAACCGAAATGGCAGACACAATCCTTACATCAAAAATCCCCCCAGCTATACAACCATTCTTTGCCTGAAATTTCACTGTTACATTTTTTCTTGCTTTTATATATTCAGCAGGAATATGAATATAACATCTATACAGTCCTTTTCCTTCTTTACAAGGTTTAGACAAATCAATAGTATCTATCCATTTACCATCAATCAAAACATCAAAAATACGATTACCCGAATCACTTCCCAAAAGCTGTAAGCAAACAGACTGTTCCATCTCTTTCCGAACTTTCATTTCATACATAAAATATCCACCTTTAGAAGCATCCCGCCAATTCTCACCAGCTGTAGAATTTACTGCCTCCATTTTATGCATTTTCTCAGATTCAGCATCTGCAATAATGACCCTGTCTACAGTTCTTTTATTCAAGTTATCCTCTTCTTGCTTAAATTGCTCCGATTTCTTCAGCTCGGCCAAATAGTTCTCTTTCTTATCATAATGCCGAAAATATACGGCATAGCGGCTCCAGTGAATAGTATTAAAAGGAACCAGCTCTACAGGCTTGGATACTACATTATCCTTACTACACAAAAAAGCCAGCTTCTCTCCTTTTTTCCGGATAACAGCAGCCGGTATTTTCCGGATATCCCCTATAAAAGCCGGCACATCTATCACTGGATAATCTTTCATAGCAACAGTAGAACGTGCAGATCTGAAATCATCTTTCGATAAATGCTCGTCACTAATTCTAGCTGCCAAAACAATAGGCCCATATTTCAAAGCAAGATAATGAGTCGCCTCATTCAAAGGCACTATTTCCAATTTCATAGGTAGCTCTATCCGTACTTTATCTCCATCTTTCCACTGCCTGTTTATTGAAACATATCCATCCACACCAGCCTTTATTTTCTCTCTCTTACCATTTACAATTACATTGAGTGACGAACTTCCCACCCAATAAGGACAACGTATCTTTAAATTAAAAACAGCCTCTCCGGAAACAGTAAGACTAGTAACACCTTCATCAGGAAAAGCAGTTTCCTGATGAATACTGATTCCTTTATCCCATGTAACTACCGATGGTATAAACATATTTACATACAAGGCATCATCTGTATGAGCATAAATCATTTGCCCAAACTTTGCTGTTTGCTCAAACCCCGTCCCGGTACAACACCAAAAAGAATCATATTTAGTTCCATAAATTTTATAGTGTCCCGGTTTCATGGAAGTATAATACACACACATACCCTGATCAGGATCATAGTTGGCCAAAATATGATTAAATAAGACTTTCTCATAATAATCCACTTTCTCCACCTCGGCATAATCACAATATAAACTCTCTGTCAGACGAAGCATATTAACCGAATTACAAGATTCAGGTCCCCCGTTCAATTCTATTCGATGCTCGAATTCCTCAGGAGCAAAGAAATGTTCTCCTGTACTGTTACCTCCCATCACCCAAGTATGTTTTCTCACTACTGTATCCCAAAAGAAACGGGCAGCTGTGGTAAAACGTTCATTACTATCATAACGATAAACAGATTCGAAACCTGTAAATTTAGGAATCTGGGTATTAGCATGCCAACCCTCCAATATATCCTTTCCTTCAGACATGGGAACCCACATATCCTCATCGTTGAGTCTTTGTGCCCACTTAAGATACTTCTCCTCACCCGTTATCTGATAAACATCTATAAAAGACTCATTGATAGAGCCATGCTCGCACACCAACAATTTTTGAAGGTCATCATGTGATAACTTGTCAATAACTGAATAGCCGAACCAGTCTGCCATCTTTACCAATATTTCTTTTGCCTGTAATAAATCACATCGCATATAAACCTGATAAAGCCCCAACATGATCTTGTTCATGACATACACAGGTTCCCAGCATTTGTCATAAGGAGTCTCAATAAAAGGATTAGAAGTCTTGAAATTTCCATCCAGCACATTCTCGAAAATAGCTCTACCGCAAATAGTAGGTAACAAATATCCATCACCTCCAGCTTGCTGGCAAAGAGATAACTCCTCCAAGATATAGCTTAATCTACTTAGAATTGCAGTATCTCCCGTAGAATCATACATCATAGAAATTCCAGACAGATAAAACCCCATAATATGTCCCGGTAAAGGTCCATGCCCGTTCATATACTCAGATTCCCAAAAAGGATAGGGTTGTGCCTTAGGTGTCAAACCTGCTTCTCTCCGAAACCAAGACAGCAAACGGTCAGGTTCCAAAGAAAGCATATAGGCGTGGTTCAGGTCCATGATATGTTTAAAATCACTATCCAGTAAACGGACTTCTTTTAAAGAGAACAAAGAAATTTTATCTCCATTCACCGGCTCCACCTTTACCTTGTTTTCTTGTGCGTATACACCGGAAAAGACCAATAAGGTATATAGAAAAAGAAATATTTTCTTCATATTTAATGTGCTTTTTGATTTATATAATGAGCGATAAAAGGATGTCTATTCTTCCATTTGACCTCCATATTCGAAAGAAACCAAGTTTTACCAAAGTCATCATTCCCTTGATAAAATAAATATGTTTTTCCTTTCCTTGTTTTAAAGAGATGAGGATGTCCGGACTCACAGCAATTCCATGTTCCAGGATCACCATTCATCAGAAAGGGTTTATTAGAAAGTTTTGTCCAATGAATACCATCACTACTTTTAGCAACTCCAATCTGCTGAGGACGATTATTATAGGCCCCGGCATAAAACATAAACATCTCATCTCCCATCTGCACAACAGATGCTCCTTCGACACACTTCTCTTCCCAAGGATATTCGGGAACAAGCACCGGATGATTCACCGGACTCTTCCATGCCTGTTTCGAAAAATCCGTATGTGCAGGTGCCATTGCAACTCCTATAATTTGGGTAGAATAATCAGGAGTACGAGTTGCATAATATAAATAATACCGATCCTTTAAAAAAACGACCTCCGCATCGATGGCACGCCCGCAGTTCCACTCCCCTTCCGGAGAAAAAATAGGATTTGTAGCATTACGTACAAAATGGATCCCATCTTCAGACCATGCATGACAAATAGCATCTTTAGCACCATTACCATACGTCTGATAGAATAGATGAACCGTATCATTTCTTACCAAAGCACCCGGAGCACATAACCCTTTAGACTCATAAGCTGTTTGAGGTATGATTTCTCCAATACGATGCCAATCTTTCAGATTCTTGCTCCCGGCAATGCCTATTCCCCAACCTTGCGCTTCCGCGTTTCCATTCTGCTTTGGAGGAATAGAATAATACATCAGATATTTACCTTGGAACTCCACTACATGAGGATCTTTAGAAAAAGGCATTCCAATACGGCTTGTATCTCCATACATCATCTGTTTTTGGGCTAAAGAACAAAACACGCATATACACATCAATCCGGTGGTCATAATATAGCGTTTCATAGGCCTATTTTTTTTGCTTCTGCATTCTGCAACCAAACACACCTCCAGCAATCATACCGGGCAAAGCCTGTATCTTAACAGTTACATGACTTTTCCCCCGAGTTAAATCAACAGGAATAGGATACACTTTATCAATCCATGCACTAAAAGTTTCCACCCGTAATTTTTGCTCCCCTATCTTTTCATGCTCGGCAAATATCTCGAATTCACGATTTCCTCCATCTGTACTGCTATAAGTCAAAACCAATTCCATCGGTTGAACCGGATCTACTCTCAGGGTATACGAAAACCATCCACCATCCGAGGCATCACGCCATGTATTTGGTCCTCCCGTATGAGTATTCTCACCTTTCAACTGATGCGCAGTTTCCGAACTTTCTTTACCGATAAAAACTTTATCCGTAATACGGGCACGTTCTTTTAGCTGATCTTTCAATATATTTTCATCGGAAGGAAGCCACACAGCCATTTCACCATTTCCTCTATGAGACCGTGCATAATAAGGAATAAGCAGGATAGAATCTGTCACAGACTTTATTTCCTTAAAATCATTCTCGGCAATAATGCGTTCTGTGGTTCCTTTCAATATCTCCACACCTCCCAACATAGAAGCAGGAGCAGCCTCAAAAGCCGTTTCCGGTTTCAGCACATAATTCAATACAGTCCCTCCATTGTCAGCAAACTCTGCACAATAAACTATCGGGCCACGCTCTACGGCAAGATGATTCACATCCGCAGCAACCTTATCATTTGCTGAAACCTTGTGGACATCCATCGGAAGACTTAGTTCAATTGTATCCCCCCGTTTCCAACTACCGGATAAAACGGCATATCCTTTCTCCATTACAAAATCCCGGGGTTTTCCATTGATTGTAATTTTTACGGCTCTTTTATCATGCCTGGTATAAGTATAAAGATCGGAAGGTACAGGCTGACTATTTACCCATCCCGGAATACGCAACATAACAGCAAAATCTTCCGGGGTTTCCGGAGTCAATATCAACTTTATCTTTCCATTCCACGGATAATCCGTCTGTTGTTCCACCTGTACATGCTTTCCATTCTTTAGAACTACATCAGCATGATTGGCACCATACAGATTCACATAAAATCCTTTGGAAGAAGTGGCATACACATACCCTGGCACCGAAGGAATAAAACGAGCTAGATTAGAAGGGCAGCAAGAACAATCAAACCATTCGCTACGCTCTGAGCCATTTTCATCGCAAGAGAGGACATTTGGATAAAAAAACTTCTTTCCATCCAAACTGATGCCACTCAACACCCCGTTATACAAAGAACGTTCCAGCACATCAATGTATTTGGCATCACCATGCAGCATGAACATGCGTAAATTCCACATGCAATTGGCAATAGAAGCACATGTTTCACAATAAGCTGTACTATTAGGCAACTCATAGTTTTTACCAAACGCTTCTCCATGACGAGTTGAACCAATAGCTCCGGTAATATACATCTTCTTCCCTACTACATTGTCCCATAATTTACCCACAGCATTTTCAAAATGCCGCTCGTTTTTCAAAGCGGCTATATCTGTCATAGCAGCATACATGTAGGTAGCCCGCACTGCATGGCCTACAGCCTCATCCTGAGCAATGACTGGCTTATGATCCTGCCAATAAGATCCGTTACGGAACTGATCCTCACTATTCCGATCATATTTGTCATACTTTCCACGAGCCTCCAAAAAGAATTGTGACAAATCCAAATAACGTTTATCTCCTGTCACCCTATAAAGTTTTACCAGCCCAATCTCCACTTCCTGATGCCCTGGCGCTACAGTAATCTTTTCTTCTTCAGGACCAAAGGTATTACACAACAAATCCGCACTCTTAATGGCTATATCAAGAAATGAACGTTTTCCGGTAGCTAGATAATGAGCTACAGCCGCCTCATACATGTGTCCTACATTATACAATTCATGGCTGTTGTCACGTTCATTTTCCCATCTTTTACTGCCAGCCCACGGATGTTGCGAATCCCCACCAATAGTACGGGTAGTATAAAGATAACCATCCGGTTCCTGCGCAGCTCCTATCAGATGAATCAGACTGTCCATATACATATCCAGCGCTTTATCCTCCTTCACCGCCAACAAGTAAGCAGCTCCTTCCATTATCTTATACACATCCGAATCATCAAACGGATAAGGGGAATTGAACTTTCCTTCCATCAGTTTCCCCGCTACTGCAAAATTATCTATACGATGAGTTTCCTCACATTTATGAAAAGCAAAAGGCACGGTAACACTACGAATGGTTTCAATACGAGGTGCCCAGAAATCATCAGAAAAGTGTACATTGGTAAAAGGTACATCCTTGTATTGATAATCAGATTTATTGCTATCCGTCGACTTACACGCGGCAAGAACCCCGGCGACGAATAATATAACCAACGTTTTTTTCATGGTAATCTATATTTAAAGTTTATCTATAATTCGTATCTGAAGTAATTTTCAATTCATACAATCCTCCGGCATTCTTCCCTTGAGCAGCACGGAAAGTAACATTCACTTTATCCTTTCCACGAGTCCAGTCCGCAGGAATAGAATACACATCGTCCACATAGGTCAGATATAGTTTTCGATTCAAACTGACAGTACGCAAATAGTTGCCGTCAATCAATATATCAAACTGACAAGTATCAGGCTCGTCTCCCCAGAAACGACAAATCAGATGATAAGGCTTTTGTTCCGTTTTATTTATATGAAGTGTGTAAGAAAACCATCCGTCTTTTGCCATACGGAACCGAGTATTCTTTGCCCAAAAATAATCATGCCAATAAATAGAATCATTCTCCCCTTGCAACGCATGTTTCCTTTCATCTGTCTCGTCACCGATCTTCACTTCATCCGTTAAAGAACGAGTACGATAAACAAATTCATCCGGAGAATAAAGTTTCCAATATACAGTATGCCGCTGATGATGCATTTGAAAATAAGGGACCAACCCTACCCCTTGTTGTCCACCTCCATTCTTTACTGTAAACCGTAAAGGATGTTGTGAAGAACATTGTATCCAGCTATCCAGATCGGTCAATGGACCCACTAACATAGGAATATTCTTTGCCGGAAGCGATTCACGGCAAGCACGATTGTCAATAACCCTATCTTCGGGCATATCATCCGTCCCCAATCCTCCCGCAAGCAATATCGGGCCATACATGACAGAGCCGAAATGAGGTTCATCCTTTGCATAATCAATATATAAGTTACGTGTGAAAACCAATGTTATCACATCTCCGCTCTTAACAGAATCCAACAGGCGAATGTAGCTTCCCTTATGTGCTTCCGTCTGTGCCGGCTCTCCATTAATACGAACTACAGCATCACCGCTCACCCAATCCGGATAACGGAACAGAAGCGTTCCTGTATAGCTCCCTATTTCATCCATCCTTACTGTAACCGTATCCGATTCCGGGAAATAAGTATCCAAAGTCAGCTTCAAACCTTTTTCCTTCCAGTGGAGACGTGAAGGAATATACAGATTGACCAGCAATTCTTGGTTATCCTTAAAATAAATGGATTCGGCATACTTAGAATGATTCTCCATCCCTGTACCCACACAACACCAGAAAGAATCAAACGGAGTACTATATTGCTTAAATGATCCCGGCAACAAAGAAGTATAATAAGTCACACAGCCCGGCATATCAGGATCTTGTGAAGCAAGAATATGGTTATATAAAGCATGTTCATAGTAATTCAGATATTTATAATCACCATCCAACATGAACAACTGTCTTGACAATTTCAACATGTTATATGTATTACAAGTTTCTGCCGAAGTATAGTCCAGCCGCTTGCTTTCTTCACCCAGTACGCCAAAACGCTCATAACAACTATTTCCACCGATAGCCAATGTGTGATCTTTAATTACAATATTCCAAAAGTTACGGGCAGCCTGATAATAAATATCATTGGGTGAGAACTCATACTCTCTGGCTACTCCCATAAATTTGGGTATTTGATCGTTAGCATGGCGACCGAATAACACATCTTCTCCGTTAGCAATCGGATAAATAACATTGATATGATTGAACCTTTCTGCCGTCTGCAAAAATTTCTTATCTCCGGTAATACTATAAATATCAACAAAAACTTCATTCATCCCCCCCTGTTCCACACTCAAGGTACTTTGAAAAAGATCCCTATTGCTATTCAAGGCTATATGAGAAATAAAATCCGCCAAAGGCATCAATATATCCTTGGCTTGCCTACAACCTGCATAGACATATGCATCCCTCAATCCCGCCAAAATCTTATGGATACAATACCATGAGTTCCCATTCTGGTTATAATTCCAAGGTTGTCCGGTTTCATCCGGCTGGTTAAGCACCACATTCCCTTGAAGCAACTGCAAATAACCCTCCTTTCCTCTTTTACCGGTAATGAACCAACCATCCGGGGTCTGTTTTTGGCACTCTTGCAGTTCATCCAGCATATAATTCAATTTATCCAGCAAGGCTTTCTCGCCTGTAGAAGCATACATCATGGCACAAGCAGACATATAATGACCATAGGTACATCCACCATGCTTCTCCCATCCTCCGTAATTATCTCCTTTCCCCTGCAAACCGACACTACGGCGTACGTGTGGAATGAGCCTGTCTACATCCAGCGACAGCAGATATCCTTTATGTAAATCCATCGCTTTCTTAAAATAGCTATCGGTTAATTCGACTTCCGACAGTGCAAATGACTGCCATACCGGAACATGTACACGAGGTGCTTTGCGCACCTGCTCATATTCCGATGCAGTCAACTTGATCACTCCTAAAAACAATATACTTAAAACGAATACTAACCTATATTTTTTCATGGTAACAGATTTTATAAAAAACACAATCAATGAATCAATTCAATCTTACGGAAATCAGCAAAGGTTCCGTCTCCCCCTTTAGCACACAAGCCTATGCGGAAGCCCATTCCCCACGGAACATACGGCGAAGCATCAATTTCCGTTGCCAAAGGTATCCACCTCTGCCCTTTCCGGAACTCAAAGCAAAGCCAATACCCGTCTTTCACAGTCATCCTGACCTGTGCCGTTGCTGACACCGTTATAGCACTTTGAGCCAAGACATCAACTTTACCATCTACATTTTTCCATACTTCCACCTTATCTTTCAAAACTGATATGCCAATACCGGCTAAAGGAGCGCCAAATCCATTATGAGCTCCACCAATAATACCGATACCAGCCGCAGCCATACTTTTCCGGTTATCAACAGTAGCAGTCAACGAAAAATTCAAAGCCTTGACAGGTTGTACCAGCAGAGTACCCAATTCCCTGTTTTCCATAGATGCTCCTAGATGTAATCCGTTTTTTCCTGTCTGATAATCTATTTTCTGGGTTACCCTCCATTGCCAAATGGGAGCTAGTGTATTACCCTTAAAGGAATCCACATAATCCAAAGACAAATTAGGACGATTATAAACGGCATCGTTCCTAAAATAAGGCCAGCCATCCTCTCCCCAACACAATTCCTCCAACACGCCCTGACGTCCGACATATACCGAACCACTCCTATTATAAGCATGATACAAATAAAACTCCTTTCCATCTTTCCGAACTATAGTACCATGTCCGGGACAACGCCAATCCTGATTGTCTACCAGTATAGGATTCTTTTCATACTTCTCCCATTTACCCAGCAAAGATTTGGAACGGGCTACTCCTGTTTTATAATTACATTTTTTATCACAACAGCTAGCTGCCGAATACAAGATATAAAAATAATCCTGCTTTTTAAAAACACATACCCCTTCTACCAGCCCTTCCTCCCAAGGAGTGTCATTACAAAACAAGGAAGTCATTTCTCCTATCAGACGGGTACGGTCCTCCGTCATCTCCTGTGCCCAAATATTTGTAGGCAAGCCCATACTGTTGCCATCTTCTTTCCATATAAGATAAAGTTTACCCTTCTCATCTCTTGCAGCAAAAGCATCAATAGAGCCTGGTTCCTGAGCAACCAACGGTCCCAAATCTTTGAACCTCCCCATCGGGGAATCAGCTACCGCCGCCGCACACGATAATCTCTTTGTCCTCTTGTCACGGGCTGTATAATACAGATAAACCTTTCCCTGTTTCTCATCATACGATAATTCCGGGGCCCAAAAATTATTCAATGCCCAATCAGGTGCTCCATCCGGAAAAACATAATTCACCAATTCCCAGTTCACTAAATCTTTTGATTTAAAAATAGGGAACAACGGCGACCATTCATTAGAAGTCGCAGCAGCCCAATACTCTCCATTTATTTCAATGACAGTAGGATCAGGACGATCACCCGGCAATACCGGATTAATAATTTTTTCGTACCCAACGGCTTGCACATGTACACCGCAACATCCCATAATTGTCAATAGAATCACAAATAACAGTCTTTTCATAGTAATATAAAATTATTCATAAGTTACAGGAAATGCCGAGATACGCAAACGGGCAGCTCCCATCGGTATCAAGGTTATATCTTCCAATATTTCACTTTTCGGAGCCCCTTCTTCCGGCAACACACCACATAAGCCATATTGATCTATACCCCAAGAAGGCACTCTTCTCCCTTGTGCTTTTATCACTAGAGGAACGTTATCAGCAGTAAAAGGATAATTGTCTGAAGGCCATTCTCTCTTCTCGACTTTCAAGCATTGCTCCAAAACCCTATCATCCAATTTCAAAGCATAGTTCCAAGCACTTTGAGGATAGATTTCATAAGTAGGCCAAGCATTGACATCAGCACCTTTCTGCCATTTAGAATCCCATATAGCATTTTCTGCACTATTTACTTTTCTATACTCTTCCTCTATCAACAGAGAGAAAGTCAAAGGACCGTAATTCACGCTGGCACTGTTTTGATTGGTCTGCCATCTTTGAACAGATAAAGACATGGGTAATTGCAAGATTACCACATCTCCATTACTCCAAGTTCTATCCAAACGAACACATTTACCAGACTCCATACCAGCAGCTACCGTTTCTCCGTTAACTATTAATGTAGCCCCCTTGCACCAAGCAGGTACACGAAGATATAATGGAAAATCCACTTTACCGGAAACTTGCACTGTAAACCGAATCATTTCTTCAAACGGATAGTTTGTTTCTTCTCTCAGAATAACTTCAGTTCCGTTTACCCCTACTTTCGCCTGTGCACAACACGGACCGTAAATAATGGCGGCAAGCCCGTTATCCGGAGTTGCATAAACCAAATTTTCAATATAGTAAGGCCAGCCTTGCGCATGGTTATGCTGACAGCAACGACTGCTGAAAGGATTCATAGCCAAGAAAGGACCTCCATTATCAATTCCGGGTTTATGATCTTTAGAATCACTCACCACCTGATTGGGACAAGTAATATATCTTAAAGCTTTGAAATCAGGCATTACCGCCGCCGGATAAGAATTGAAAGCGACCTCCTCGCAATGCTCAGCCCAAAAAGGATCACCGGTCATACGAAGCATTATCTCATCAGACGCCATCTGTTCTACAAATCCACAAGTTTCTGTACCTTGTCGTGGATCAATATAAGCCAAACGGGCATTCTCGTCCGCTCCGAACATACCTCCCGGCACCTGTCCGAAAATACGTCTCACCAGATGATGCACTCGATAAGATGCCTGCAAATCTGCCGAATCACCACTAAGCATATAGTAAGTAGCCGGTTCACGAAAGCACTGTGCAATATTCACATTATGCCAATTAGGCAAATCCGATTCATTTGTCCAGTCTGCCGTATTACGATGAAGTTTCCGAGCAAGCTCCAGCAGGAATTGTTCTCCTGTGATGTTATAAAGCCAATAAACACTATACAGATTATCCCCCCCACGGCTGTTCTCCCAATAATCTTCCAAAAATTTATCATCGGGGACAGTCAGTTGCCATTTAAAGTAATCAGTCATCAAAGTCAACACTCTCTTATCACCAGAATATTCATAATAAGATTGCAAACACCAAAGCATTACCATATTCGCCCAAAGTTCTCTCTTCCCTCCACGTTCATTCACCGGACCGAAAAAGCCATCCGGTTGCCGACTCTGAATAGCTGCTTCAATCCAGACTTTTGTTTCTGCAATCATAGCAGAATCTTTTAAGATATAAGCCAAATCACCATATCCTTTCAGCCAATAAGGGACTTCTTCCCAACCATGATCTCCACCAGACAGCAACCACGCATTATCCTTCTTATCCAACCACGCACTAATTTCACCCAGTTTCCCGGTTAATCCCTCTTTTTGCAACAACAGGTACTTTTTCAGCCAGCCTTCCGGCTCAATGGTTCCTACCGGCAATTTTATAAAATGCAATGGTTTCAAAGGCAAACGATTTCCCTGATAACTGACATTCCTATCTATCGTACCGGGACGTGAAAGCATATCTATCTTCATCTCCCTTTTCTCCTCCATACATGCCGTCAGTACAGCCACAATCAAAAAGGAACCTAATAACAATTTCCCTATATTTCTCTTTTTCTTAAACATACCGTTTTTTATTCAAATTTTACATCAGCAAAAGTACATCTGTCCCTGAGTTTCATGGAAAAGAATCTTGTCAGAAAAAGAAAGAATATAACCATTTTACCCATTCAGAAGTTTTTCAGCCCATATCATCGTATTTTCTTTACTTTTAATCCGCTAATAACACCTTGTCCTTTTTGAGGAGAAAGCAGAATCTCCAGTCCTTCATGATTCCGCACATTGACCACAAGTGTCTTTACAACAGCTGTCTGCTCGCCATAAGAATCAGCCAGATTCAATGACTCTATCAATTTTTCTCCATTGACTGACACATCAAATACACGTTGTCCCTCGGCAGAAACACCTGTACGCACAATATTTTTCCGTTCATCCTTACTGAAAGGTTCCGTGAAATAAAAGCCAATTTCATATACTCCGTCAGGAACATCCAGCCGGTAACAAGTCGTACCAATTAAAAAGGTCTGAAAAAGAGGCTCTAAAAAAGTATTTTTTATATCAGCCCCTACTCCATACCTAACTCCATCATGTGATGATCCCGGCCAGGAGTTAAAAGGTTTTCCATCCATATATCCCCAACTTCCCTTTGTATAAGGTTTATCGGGTATCCATATTTCCTGAAGCTGCGGGTCTATAAAATAACAATGCTCCTGTCCCAAATTAATACAAAGACCGTCCAAAAGCACATCACTGTCAGTAAGACGGGAAGATAACAATCTCATCTGTATCTTCAGCCTGTCTGAAAGTGCCCCACTTCGGGCATCCAGCAGATTCTCTCCGTTTATAAAAGGAACTACGAAAACAGCTTCCCCATTTACCACTTCACGCACTCCCAAAGACTTTCCATTATGAATTAACTCCACCGTTTTCTGATTAGAAAAAACACTGATCTTACGCACATTTATACTATCATCACAAATTTCCACCCTTTTCGTCCAATCGGCCCCGGCAATATGAATCATCGGAATGTCCGACCAACGAGCCTGACAGTAATAATAAATCTCTTTCTTCCGACGATCCTCTGTCAACATTCCTTTTTGATTCAGATTAGGCTTGCTATCACCACGACCGTCCACCTGAAAATCAACCAAATTCCAAATAGAATAACCTATATAATCCGGACGTTTCTCCATTTCATTGATATATCTGCGATTAAAATCCAATTGAAATTCCGGAGTAAAATCAAATGTACGCGGAGTATAAGAATGGATACGTTCATCGCTTCCTGCTCCAAATTCCGACAAAAAACGAGGTTTTGCAGTAGAATAACTACAAAATTTATCAAACATAGGTGCAATCGTAGCAGAATCTCCCTGATACCAAGATTCATATACATTCACCCCGTTAACATCCGAAATACTAAACATCTCCTTACTAGACTGTGTATAGGGTTTCTCCCAAGTAAAAGCATGAAAGGCGACACAAGAAAGACGATAAGGATCCAGCTCTTTTTTCAAAGCCTCCAATTCCCTAGCCAACGCAATAGCTTGCTTATGGTAATCCCATAATTCATTCATAGCCCCCCATAGTACCACCGATGGATGATTGTAGTTCTGAAGAATCATCTCTTTCAACATTTCTTTGCAGTTATGAGCGAATTCCGTATTTTTTCTCACTTCATTCACAACACAAATTTCAGACCATACTATCAACCCCAATTCGTCACAGGCTCGATATATTTCCGGATCTTGAGGATAATGACTGATACGCACAAAATTAGCTCCCATTTCTTTCAGCAACCGCATATCCCTACGATTCATTTCAACGGGAATAGCCGTTCCCAAACCTGCATAATCCTGATGCCGTGCAGCTCCCCTCAATTTAAGATACTTCCCGTTCAGATAAAAGCCTGTCTTGTCCACCGAAAACCATCTGAATCCAACCGGAGAAATTACTTCTTGATACATTTCTCCATTCTTGGCATCGCATACCTGCACTTTTACCGTATATAAATAAGGCAATTCAGGAGACCACAAATGAGGATTCTCTATCCTTCCTACAGAAGTGGATATAGGATATTTCCTGCCTGGAATCAGTTTCAGTTTCAACTGTTTCTCTTTCACAATCCGATTCATTTCATCGCAAAGAAAAACATTGACGTGCACGTGCTTTGTATCGGTAAAGTCATTTTTAAGAAAAGCCACAATTTGCATTGACGCCTCAGATACCGAAACTTCAGGGGTTTGTATCCTTACTGGAACAGCTGCATAAGGTTCTGTCACAAAATGCACTTTTTCCGTCCATTGCAAGAACACCCTGCGATAAATACCCCCAAAAATAGAAAAATCTCCGGAAACCGGTGGAAGGATTTCCCCCAAAGAAGAACTATTATCCACTTTTACCGCCAACAGATTTTCCTTTCCAACTTCACAGATATCAGTTATATCAACTCCGAAAGCGGTATATGCCCCCAAATGAGTTTTCAATAATTTCCCATTTAAATAGACGTCTGCCTTGCTGACCACTCCATCAAAACGGAGAGTTATTTTCTTATCCCGTGCCTCTGAAGGAATGAACAACTTCTTCCTATACCAAGATATGCCACGCCTATATCCCCGTTGCTCGTCAATCACATCTCCGGCATTCCAAGTATGAGGCAAATCTACAGTTACCCAATCAGAATCATTCCAATCCATACTGGAAAAACGTTCATCATTCTCTGCTTTATACTTCCATGAATCTGTTATAGAAATTTCAGAGGCACATATACAACATATACATCCCCAGAAAAACAACAACCAACCGGCAAACCTTTTCATACCATCACTTCAAATAAATATTAAAAGAAAAAGACTGTCCGGAACCGCACATGACAAAAAGTGCCAAACAGGTTTTCGGACAGTCTGTTCATTACCAATCCACTAATATCCCGGATTCTGCTTTAACTTACCATTCTTATCCAATTCAGCTCTTGGAATAGGATACAAGTTCTTATTTATATCATTTGTAGCAGAATGAGAAAGCCATGATTTAGTTGTCCATACTCCAAAACGAATCAAGTCCTGCCTTCTTCTTCCTTCTTGGTTAAACTCCCAACCCAATTCATCCAAAAAGCGACCATATTTTATATCTGCTCCACCTTCATGAGTTGTTCTAGGACTTTTAATCTTGTCCAAATAGGTTGTTTCGCGCAATCCATAATCATAGGTACTCCCTCCCATCAGTTCCGCACCAGTGACTACCGCTTTTTCCGGAGCAGACTTGAATGCGCGTTGTCTGATTTCTGTTACAATTTGTGCCGCTTCGTCCGCTTTTCCAGTCCTTAACAAACATTCAGCTTTCATCATCAATATATCTGTATAGCGGAAGGGGAAAACATCGTTACTCATAGCACCAGGAGACATACCGGCAACATATTCATACTTAGCCAAATGGTATCCATGTAATTCCTCGGCCCAATCAACCCCCGGAACCACATTTACAATATTCATAGGAACCCCCTGACTGTTGCCTATCTCACACAATACATTGGAACCATCGGGATACACTTGCTGTCCCATCAAATAATTCTCAATCAAACGACTGTCATCCGGATCAAACGTATTTATAAACTGCGGAACAGCAACCGAACCTCCCCAACCACCAAAACTCTTAGTGGAATATACCTGAGAAAACTGACCGTTTAAAGCGTAATTGAATATATTCAATCCACCGGCGTAACTTTGATCAAAAGGAACTGCAAAAATAGCTTCTGTGCAATCCTCATTATCAGCCTTGAATACATCTTTCTGATTTCCCTCCAACGAGAATTTACCAGATTTTATGATCTCCTCACAGGCATCCAAACACTTTTGCCATTGTGGGGTTCCCGTATACACCTCCGCATTGATATACATCTTGGCCAATAAAGCATAAGCAGCCCATTTGGTAAAACGTCCATAAGTCGATTCATCAACATTCTCCGGTAATAAAGGAAGAGCGGCTGCCACTTCGGCAATGATAGAATCATTCAAGGCTTTACGACTGATTTGTTCGGGAAGAAAACCTTGAGGGACATCAAAACGGGTCAGATAGGGTACATTGCCGTAATAATCACAAAGCATATAATAATAAGAAGCCCTTACCGCTTTTAACTCCGCCAAATAATTATCCTTACCTTCCGTCACAGGCAACAGGCCGGATTCAATCTGGTAAATTACCTGATTGGCATTGTTTATACCAGTATACAGGTCCCCCCACCGATTAACAGCCTCACCTGTCTCCGAAGTCCAGGTATGTAAATGCATGTTAATGGTAGTCCCATTCCATCCCCAAGGATGTACCGGTATCATGGTCTCATCTGTAGAAATGGTCTGCGTTTCATTTATTGCACCGATAACAACAGAACGCCATGGAGTATAAGCATTACCTAATATGGCAACCATGTCCTTTTCCGTATAATGATATTTATCGGATACGATCGTAGTATACACGCTATCGTCCAGTTCCATACAACTATTCAATGATGCTCCTATCAGACAACAAAGTGCAGGACACATCAATGCTATTCTTATTCTTCTTTTCATGTTCTTCAATCTAATAATTTAAAAATTCAAGTTAACGCCAAAGGTATATGAACGGGTAGTGGGATACTTGTTTCTGTCATCTGTTCCCGGAGTTAAAAGCGAACCGCCTACCTCCGGATCAAGTCCTTTGTATCCGGTAATGGTCAAAGCGTTTTGAACAGAGAAATACAGACGCATTCCCTTAATCCCTTTAATAAAGTCTTTCTTGAAATTATACCCCAATACAATATTATCAATTTTCCAATAATCGCCATCCTCCACATAGTAACTATTAAATTGCTTGGAGTCCGTCAGCACCGCTTTACCAAATACTTTTTCATACCCGGCTTTCAAATTATTCATTGCCTGGTCTCTATAATTCTCATAATGCAGACGAGTAAAGTTGATATTCTGGAATCCGAAGGCCCCTCTCATGGTAACACTCAAATCAAAATTCTTATAACGGAAATCATTGTTCCATCCCAAATAATGCTTTGGCAAACCATTACCAATCACTTTTCTATCCTCTATCTTCACATCTTTAGACTCTACAGCATTACCATTCTGATCTTCATAAATCCATTTACCGTCTTCTGTAATATCCAATACTTTCCAACCCCAAATCTGCCCTATAGGTTCCCCTACTTTTACACGATGGGTAGGGACTCCCGACATAGGCGCTTGTGCGTCACCCACATAAAAATAATCATTTGCCAACTGGTATTTACTATTATTCAATTTGTCAAGCTTATTCTTATTAGTAGAATAAGTCAGTGTGGTATTCCAACCAAAATCTTTTTTATTAAAGACAACCCCGTTCAGCAATATCTCCAGTCCTTTATTACTGATAGTACCCACATTTGCCAGTGTAGTGCCATATACATTGGGCGGAACAGGAACAGGATAATTATATAACAAGTCTACAGTTTTTCTGTAATAAGCATCAACACTACCACTGATACGATCTTTCAGAATAGAGAAATCAAGCCCCACATTAAATTCCTTCTTCTTTTCCCATGTGAATTCCGGATTCGGATTACTCTGCGGAGTCAATTTATTCACCCATTGACCATTATAATAAAAAGTATCATTATTTGAAGTATATCCCAAACGATAGGTTGCCAAATAAGGATTGGAAGGAGCAATACCTGTCACACCATAACCGGCACGAAGTTTCAAGCTATTAATCCACTTGATATTTTTCATAAAATTCTCTTCATTAATCCGCCATGCTAGACTTACAGCCGGAAATGTACCCCAAACCTGATCAGACCCCACAAATTTGGAGTCTGCCTCATGCCTTACACTAATGGTAGCCAAATACTTGCCTGCCAATATGTAATTGATACGTCCAAAAAAACTGATAAGATTACCTGACGTTTTATTACTGTTAATAGGAATAGCAGCACCGGCAATATCGCTGTCGCCACGTCCTAAAGCGATATTATCCCAGCCAAACTGGTCTGTAGGAAAATTCCAGTTCCGCATCCAATAATCCTCCCATATATTCTTCTGATAGCCATAACCTCCCAATACAGAAATATTATGAATGCCAAAAACTTCACTATACTGAGCGGTAAATTCAAACAACTGGTCTGTAGTCTCACAAGTACCTCTGGAGGCAAAACCATCACGGGAATGAGCCACTGTGGTATTGAAATTATCAAAAGTCTCACGATAACCCCTTGTTTCGTAATATCTATCCCAAGATAACAAAGCATTGAATTTCAATGATTCGATGGGTTGGAAAGTAACATTACCATTCAATCTGGTACGCTGTCTGTGATGTCTGCCATTAGCTGTCTCGATAGTACTCAGCGGATTGGCGATAGCCACCAGAGCCGAAGGCTGTGCCCAAGGACCATCATACTCCGGCATTGATGACAGGACATCCTTATTTACATCCTGCTTATAAATAGGCAAGGTAGGATTAGTAACCAATGCCGCACTATATACCCCTCTATTGAAAGAGGAACCATCTCCGGTCGTTGTATAGTTCTGCGTATTAGAATTAACGCTGACGTTCAAACGCAATTGATCATTCAACATTGAATGATTCACCGCCAGTCGTACAATCAACGCCTCATTATCTGACTTTTTGAAAATTCCCTGGTTCTTTTTATAATTGACATTCAACAAATAATTAGTCTTCTCGGAACCACCCTTTACACTCAGATTATGCCCATGATTGACCGGAGTACGAGTTATGGCTTCCAGCCAATCTGTATTACCTCCAAAATCAGTAGCAGAAATTGTTCCATCCTGAATTAAAGAACGAAATTCATCTCCAGTCAACACTCTTTCCGTTTTCACAAACTCTTCTGTACCGACATACCCATTATAGTCTATGGAAAAATCAGAATTAGCCTTACGGGTAGTAACCAAAATCACCCCATTGGTAGCTCGTGTACCATAAATAGCCGCAGACGAACCATCCTTCAGCACATCGATTTGAGCAATATCCTCAGGAGCCACCGTTCTTAAATCTCCCGGAATACCGTCAATCAACACTAATGGCGAATTGTTACCCTGCAAGGAGTTAGTACCACGAAGTAAGATAGACGAATTCTCGGTAGGGTCACCTGTAGAATTCACAATGCTAAGACCAGCAATTTTCCCTTTCAATAATTGCCCCGCATCCCTCACATTTCCACGGACAAAATCCGAAGACTTGACACTTGAGATGGCAGCCGTCAGCTCACTTTTCTTTTGCGAACCGTAACCCACCACTACAACTTCCTCCAGCGCCAGAGAAGAAGGTTTCAACTGTACCTTGACAAAGGTCTGGCTACCCACATTTATCTCTTGGGCATCATAACCTATATAAGAAACAATCAAAACAGTATTCTTATCACTTGCCTCCACACTAAAATTACCATCTATATCGGTAATGGTTCCCTGAGAAGTACCTTTAAGAATAACCGACGCACCGATCAGTGCATCCTTATGTTCATCATATACCGTTCCCTTTATTATTCTGCTCTGAGCAAACAAGCATTGGGAAACGAGTAAAAACAAGCCCAACATCAACATCGTTGTTTGTCGATGTCCAAATTCAGACGGATGTGCACCTTTACTAAACATGTTTTTCATATTTGATCTTTAATTTAATTACAGCCCAAAAGTAGACTTATTAGATAAAAAGCCACAAGAATATCCATCCAAATAATATGAATTTTCTGCCAAAACAATATTTTCACCCACCTTTTACACCACCTTACCTCCTCCACCTTACGAAAAGAGAGCAATATTCTGCCAAAACAGGACAATATTTTGCCTTCCCCTTGTGTTTTTCAGCCAAATATCTACTTTTGCACATAGTAAACCACTTGATAAAACAAACTATGTACAAGCACTTATTCCTTCTCATATCAATCCTTTTCAGCCTGTCATCCCCCTGTGTTCATGCTGAAAGATATTATTTCCAACATTTGGGTCTGAAAAACAAACTGTCTCAAAGTTCCGTTCTTTGTATCACCCAAGACAGGAACGGATTCATGTGGTTCGGCACCAAAGACGGACTAAACCGTTATGACGGATCCAATTTCCGTATTTTCAAACACAATCATTCCAACCCTCATTCTTTGGGTAATAACAACGTCAACTCATTGCACGAAAATAAGGATGGGAAATTATGGATAGGAACAGACGACGGAATTTATATCTATGATCCATTGACGGAAACTTTCTCAAAACTCACCTGCAAAAGTCAGGACAGCTTGTGCATCACCCAGCCCATTGTACAAATCACCACCGATACACAAAAAAACATCTGGATAGCAGTAGAATCCCAAGGCGTTTTCCTGTTCGATAACGACCGACAAACATTAACACACTATGCTATCCCCGATGCCCATCTACTCAGTTCTATCTGTATAGACCAGCAAAACGCAGTATGGATAGGCTATAACGGAAAAGGGCTTTATTATACTGATGATCATTTCCAGAACTTCCGGTTATTCCAAACACAAGAGGGGAAAAACCTCTTCACCGATGACCAGATTTTCAAAATTTTCCCCGAACAGCATAATACCTTGTACACTGGTTCCGCAAAAGGTGGTCTGAAAAGTATCAATATCCTTACCCGGACAGTCACCGACTTGCTACCGGACTCTTCCCAAACCGAAAGTATCTTTGTAAGAAACATCTATCCCATCGACAAAAAAACATTGTGGGTTGCCACAGAACGAGGAATATACACTTACAACAAGGAAACCCGGGAAATCCAACACCTCACCTACAATCCCAACGATGACTATTCCTTGTCGGACAATGCCATTTATTCCCTCTACAAGGATGCTGAAGGTGGCATATGGATCGGCAGCTATTTCGGAGGCATAGACTATTATCCCACCCAATATGCCACCTTCGAAAAATACTATCCCATCATAGGACAAAACAGCCTCAGCGGAAAAGTAGTCCGTGAATTTTGCGAAGATGAAGACGGAAATCTATGGATAGGAACAGAAGACGGCGGCTTGAACAAATTCAATCCAAAGACCAAAGAATTCAGCCCTTGTCCACTGGCAGGACTGCACTATAATGTCCACGCTCTAAGTATGGACAATCACACTCTGTGGATAGGTACATATTCCAAAGGATTATACTCATTGGATCTGAAGACCCGCCGTTCCCGTCACTACCTGATGGGACATGCCGAAAATACATTGAACGACAACAACATCTATTCCATGTGCCGCACCTCTGCAGGTCAACTCTACATAGGTACCACAACCGGACTCAATCTCTATAACCATGAAACAAATGATTTCACCCGTATCCACAAAATGGATGGTATCTTTGTTTTCAACATATTGGAAGACAGTAAAGGAAATATCTGGTTTGCCACCTATAACTCCGGTATATTCAAATACAATCCTAGAAATAACAGCTGGAAAAATTATGTTTCCACTCCCGGAGTTCCCCACGGACTCCCTTACAACAAGGTGATAAGTATTTATGAAGACAGCAAGCAACGCTTGTGGTTCACCATGCTGGGAAGAGGATTCTGCTCATTCAACCAGGACACAGAGGAATTCACTACTTATGATTCTTCACAAGGGCTTGCCAATGATGTGATTTATAAGATTGTAGAAGCCAACAATGACATCCTTTGGCTCACCTCCAACAAAGGATTGATACGGTTCGATCTGAAGACCAAAACCTCGAACATTTATGCAGACAACAATGGACTGCTCACCAATCAGTTCAATTATAGTTCAGGAATTAAGAGCAAAGACGGTACCATCTATTTCGGATGTATCAATGGCTTCATTGCCTTCAAACCCGAGTCCTTCACCGAAAACACTTATTTTCCACCTGTAGCCATCACCGATTTCCTGCTTTTCAACAAAAGCGCCGATATAGGCACCAAAGATTCCCCCCTCAGCCAAAGCGTGACTTATACCCGGGAAATAAACCTGAAGTATAATCAAAACTCTTTTGCCTTCCGCTTTGCAGCTCTTTGTTACGCCGCCCCTGAAGAAAATTACCTGAGTTATACATTGAAAGGATTTGATAAAGAGTGGTACAGTACCACAAAAAGTTCCACCGCTTCCTATACCAATCTAAAGCCAGGCGACTATACTTTCTGCGTGAAAACAGCTAACGCCAAAGGAGAATGGAGTAATGACATCAAAAGTATCCACATACATATCGCACCTCCTTTCTGGAAATCCCCGTGGGCCTATCTTCTTTATTTTATGCTTTCGGCAGCCGGTATCGGATATATCTTCTATCGCTTCCGAAAACAAATCACGGACAAACAACGACGACAACTGGAAATCTTAGAAGCCGAAAAGGAAAAAGAAATTTATCATGCCAAAATAGACTTCTTCACTAATATAGCACATGAAATCCGCACACCGCTAACCCTGATAAAAGGCCCGTTAGAGAACATCCTGCACAAGGAAAACATAGATCGCAACACCATCCGTGAGAACCTGGACGTCATGGAACGGAATACCCTGCGATTACTTGACCTGACCAATCAGTTACTCGACTTCCGAAAAACAGAAACCAAGGGGTTCCGTCTTAACTTTATGGATTGTAATATCTCCCAACTAATAAGAGACACTTATATCCGTTTCAATCCCGCCGCCCAACAGAATGGGTTGAAATTTCAAACAGACCTGCCCGAACAGGATTTCAATGCACCCGTAGATAAAGAAGCCCTGACCAAAATTCTAAGCAATCTGTTCAATAATGCAGTAAAATATGCCACATCATCTATCCATGTATCTTTAATACCACCATGCGGAATGAAAGAACCGGGATACTTCTCCATTATGGTCAGCAATGACGGGCATCCCATCCCCCACGATATGCAAGAAAAAATTTTCCAGCCTTTTGTGCAAATCAAACAAACCTCCGGTGGGCAACGCACAGCCGGTACCGGCATCGGCCTGCCTTTGGCACGTTCCCTGGCAGAATTACATAAAGGAAAACTTTATTTAAAGGATAGTGAAGAAATCTGTTTCTGTGTCGAGCTTCCTGTCGATCAAGAAAAAGCCATACAGTTACAAAAAGATTCCACTATCAGCCAGACCGGCAATATGCAAACAGCCATCCGGCAACACAGCACTAACATCTGTATTCTTGTAGTAGAGGATGACCCCGAGATGCAGAACTTTATTTGCGCACAACTGGAAACTGTATATTGCGTTATACGTGCATCTAATGGCAAGGAAGCCTTGCAAGTGCTATCAGAAAAGACAATCAGTCTGATTGTCAGTGATGTGATGATGCCCGAAATGGATGGTTTCGAATTATGCCATACATTAAAGACCGATATCGAACATAGCCATATTCCTATCATTCTGCTCACAGCAAAAGTTACCATGCAATCCAAGATAGAAGGAATAGAACTGGGAGCCGACGACTATATAGAAAAACCTTTTTCTACGGAGTACTTATTGGCACGCATAGCGAACTTATTAAGCAATCAGGACAAATTGCGCCATGCTTTCACTTCATCACCTTTTGTGAACGCCAAAACCATTGCACTGAGCAAAGCAGATGAGAACTTTTTAGACAAACTAATAGAAGTAATTCAAAAGAACATTTCGGAACCCGATTTTAATGTGGATATATTAGCCGAGAAAATGAATATGAGCCGTTCCAGCCTGCATCGAAAAATAAAGGGAATCGCTCAAATTACCCCCAATGAGTTTATTCAACTGGAACGGTTGAAAATGGCAGCCCAACTGATTCAATCCGGAGAATACAGAATCAATGAAGTATGCTATATTGTCGGTTTCAACTCTTCTTCCTATTTTGCCAAATGTTTTCAGAAACAATTTGGAGTACTACCAAAAGATTTTTACAAGAACGGCTCCTGACACTGTAAGATAATTTATATATGCGTATAAAATAGTCCTTTTAAATTTGGCATAATGCCATGAATCCATTACATTTGTTCCATATCACAAATGATAGAATTATGCAAGATATAACAAACGGACGTTGCGGTTGGTGCGGAACAGACGAATTGTATGTGAAATACCATGATCAGGAGTGGGGAAAGTTAGTAACCGATGACAAGACGCTGTTTGAGTTTCTTGTATTGGAAAGTGCCCAAGCAGGACTAAGCTGGATAACGATTCTTAGAAAAAGAGAGGGGTATCGTAAAGCCTTCTGTAATTTTGATGCCGAGTTGGTGGCACAAATGACCGATGAAGACGTTGAGCGGCTAATGCAATTTGAGGGCATTGTAAAAAACCGTCTGAAAATCAAATCGACAATCACGAATGCGAAACTATTCCTTGCCGTACAAAAGGAATTCGGCAGTTTTTATAATTATACCCTGTCATTCTTTCCCGACAAAAAGCCGATTATCAACACATTCCGGTCATTGAGCGAGATTCCGGTATCCTCCCCCGAATCCGATGCCATGAGTAAAGATATGAAAAAACGAGGTTTCAAGTTCTTCGGAACTACGATTTGCTACGCCCATTTGCAAGCTTCAGGTTTTATCAACGATCATTTGACAGACTGTATTTGCCGGAAAGTTCCACAACAGAATTATTAACTCTGTTAACACTATCATCACCTTTTATCGGAAACCTCAATATGTCTTTTCCTCCTTTTCTTTTCGAGAAAAATAGCAACGATATGACAGCCGGGATTGAATTCAAGACTATAAGGGTATCTGTAATTCAATAGTTTCATGCATATATCTTGACTGAGCCGAAAAGAAAGAGATGTTCTGTTCCCAGATTGCATAACAAGACATTTTTTGGCTTTGTGAGAGCAGTTGCTCTCACCTTTTGGGGCATCTCTCACCTCATCTCTCACCCTTTAAACGCTTTATTCATCGGGGGAAAGTGATAAAAGATGAGAGCATGAGAGATAAAATGTGTTTTTTGCATTGATAGGAGTAGTCCCGAAAGTTAACGGCATAACTTTCGGAAACAATGGAAGAAACTTCCTAAACTTATGCTGTCAGTTTGTAAAAACCTCCCGTCGTGAAAGGGAAAATGTTCCGAGGAAAGACAACCTGTTTTATACGAATGTTCATGCGGCACTTCATGAACGTTCACGTAGGACTATATATACGTCCGCGTGAGGTTACACATATATATGTGGGAATCATCAATTTTTTGTTCATGTACAAAAACACAAGTTCCTATGCAAAAAAGATAAGGATGTTTTTTAAAAACATAAGTTCATTTTAAAAAAAGAACAAGACCTTTTTAAAAAACGAACTTATGTTATTTACCAACTTTTGCAAGCTAAATAACTTCTCTGCCAATCATCAAGATACACCTTCACCGGAAATCAAACTTCAGCCTGACAGGCACACTTAATTGTAACCGGCATTTTGCCCGAACTCTTCTTTATTGATAATGGCATCCAGTTGAGTCTGAGGAATAGGACGTAGCAAATGATGCTCTTTTATATTCACTTTCGCATCCGGATTGTATGCTTTTACTCTTTCCAGCAGCTTACCGGTACGCTTCAAATCGAACCAACGTTGCTGCTCTCCTCCCAACTCACGGGCCCGTTCATCCAAAATAAAATCCAATGTCAACTGTTCCGGCTTTATCTCCATGGCGGCTTCCTTGCCGGGAATAGCTGCTCTTCTCCTTACCTCATTGATATAAGATGTTCCAGAGGCATTATCGTTCAAGAATAATTCAGCCTCGGCAGCTATCAGATACAACTCAGCAAGACGAATGACCACACCATGTCTCACACTTCCCGTATAATTCACTGACTCACGAGACGGATCAAGGAATTTTTTGAAAGTCACATTCTGAACCCTATTCTTGACAGAGCCATCGGCATTGTAAACAAAATCCTTGTCTATGGTGATATAATCGTGTTTAGCTTCCTCTGCATCGGACACACTATATTTAGTAAAGAAAATAGCCGTATCTCCCGGTGAGATATAAGTACTGTTCGTATTGTTACAAATCCATGCCTGCTGGAACACATCATCATAACGGGCATCCATCTTTTCATCGAACAGGTTCAGATAATACAGCGTAGGCATATATCTGTTGAAACTGCGACCATATTCTATGGAGCGCGTAACAGGTTTCTTACCGTCTTTATCGAGTACCTGATCATAACACATCACCCACAACAGATGTGAAGGGTTATTACCCGGTGTCCTCCAAATGATGGGGTTCCCGTCAGGACCTTCTTCAATGGAAGTTCCGAATATCTCACTCTTTGTGTACATACAAACAAACACATTCTCTTTTACATCATTACATTTATAAATATCACAAAGGTCCGAATAATCTTCTGCCAAGCTATAACCATAATTGTTAATGACATTACGAGCATATTTCAACGCTTCCTCATAATTTTTATTATACAGATAAACGCGTGCCAGAAACGCTTCTGCCGCACCTTTGGTAGCACGCCCGTAATCGGAAGTGGAAACCGGTAATTTAGCCACCGCCTCTTTTAAATCGGCTATAATCTGAGTATAAAAATCCTCTTCGGACGAACGGTAAACGTAACCTGACGGCTCGGTACATTCTTCTGTCGTTAAATAAACACCTCCCCATGTCTCTACAATATGCCATAGATAAAGAGCCCGCAAGAAATAGGCTTCCCCCATACGGATATCTTTAACCGAAGCTGAAAGTTCAGAGCTAGGCAAACGGTTCAAGGCAGTGTTACAAGTATTCAATGCCGAATACAAACGTTCCCACTCTTTAGTTATCGCATTGCTGGAACCTTGTAATGACGAGTTATAATCGGAAAGCTCAGCTTCGGCACAACCATTTCCCCGGGTAAATATATCCGTTCCCAACTCTGTCATTGATGTGGCATATTCCTGTCCATACCAAAAACGCAACGGTGTGTAACATGAGTTAATCAGAGCTTCCGCACCCGATTCGGTTTTATAAAAAGTATCAGCGGTCAATCCGCTGGGATTTTCCTCTGTCAGGAAATCATTACATGAGCTCAAGGTTGCCGCCATACAGCTGAGCAAACACCATTTATATAATTTATTCATACCTGTTCGCTTGTTTAGAAATCAACATTAATACCAAATACTGCTTGTTTTGTCATCGGATAGCTCAAGGAGCCTCCTCGTTCGGGATCATAATTGTCTAAATGACTGAAAGTAAAGAAATTCTTTAATGAACAATAGATACGGATATTAGAAGCATGAATCTTCCCGATCCATGATTTAGGCAACTGATATCCCAAAGTGATTTCTTTAATCTTCAAATACGAACCATCCACGTATCCCAATGCATCTAATTTGGAAGAATCCGAATAACTTTTTTCCGGACGGGGAAATTCGTTAGTAGGATTCTCCGGAGTCCAATAGTTTACTTTAATACCCGGATCTCCCTGAATACGGTATGAGCCGTAACCGTTGGCTTCCGAATGTAACATTTGCCCTTGTCTCCAATACATGAAAACGCGCAAATCAAAGTTCTTGTATTTGAATGTATTGTTCAACCCCATTACGAAATCGGGAGTTTCCGAGCCCAAGATGATACGGTCATTATCATTGTCTATTGAACCATCCTTATTCTGGTCCTTTATTTTTATACGTCCCGGCTTCTCACCATACTTAGCTGCTTCCGCGGCCTCGTCAAGCTGCCAAATACCGATTTTCTCCAATCCATAATGTGTCTTGATGGAATGCCCTACAAACCAACCGTTACTGATATCACGGTCAGTTCCATCTGCCAGCTCAGTAATTTTCTCTCTGTTCAAAGTAAATGTATAATCGGTATTCCAAGAGAAATCCTTTTGATTGAAATTTTGGGTATTAATAACTAATTCCACACCTTTATTCTCAGTTTTTCCTACATTATCCCATGCCAAAGAATATCCGGTAGAACTAGGTACTTTCTTCTGCATCAACAAATCTGATGTCTTTTGTTGATAAATATCCAATGAACCACTGATACGGTTATTGAAGAAACCGAAGTCAATACCGATATTAGCCGTTGCTGTTTTTTCCCAGCCCAGATTATAATTCGGTGTCAAAGCTGGATAGTAGCCATAGGCTCCGTTTTCCGTATTATTTATGAGATAAGCATACATGGTCTTTCCCAATCCTCCCTGAGTCTGATAGGCAGAAACAGCACTGTTTCCCGAAATACCATAACTCAGCCGAAGTTTCAAATTGGAAAGTTGTTCTACGTTCTTCAAAAAATTCTCTTCATTCATACGCCAAGCCAAAGCCACAGATGGGAAGACCCCCCACTGATGATCTTTTGCCAATACAGATGAACCATCCTGACGCAAAGTCACAGTCATCAGGTATTTCTCATTGAATTTGTAGTTGATACGCCCAAAGAAAGATGCCATAGTGGTTTGTACATAACTGCTGGATATCTGCTGACTATCCTGCAAACCACCCAAATTATAAAACAACATAGTGGATGAAATAAGGTTATGCCCCGCACCCTTATATTCCTCGGCCACATTTTTATATAATGCGTTACCAGCCATCAGACTCAGATTATGTTTTCCTAATGTGAACGAATAAGCCAATGTATTTTCCCACGACCAATTGACGTCACTATGATTGGTAGCATCCGCCAACGAATAATTTCCCGCTCCGTCTAACGTATATGTATCAGCAAAATGTCCTGTACGGATATCTTTCTTGTCAAAGCCAAAAGTAGAAGTCAGTGTCAAGTCCTTGATAATGTTCCAGGTAGCTCCTACATTCCCCACCAAATGGCTGGTCAGCCGGTTATTTTTATAGGCTCCGGGAACTTCTTCGGCTATGGGGCTAATGGTCTGCCCATCATTAAAAGGAAGCACATTGATAGAACCATCTTTATATACATCTCCATAGGGAGCGTAATAAATAGAACGGTTGAAAGGATCACGTCGGATATTCTGATCCAAATAGGTATATACCACATTGGCATTCAATTTCAAGTTATCAGTGAGCTTATGCGATAAGGATAAGGTTGCATTATAACGGTCCATATCATCCATCTTCACCAAACCGTCTTCGGACATATATTCAAAAGCCAGATTGAATGTTGTTTTCTCCGTACCATTTGAAATATTGACAGAATGGGACATCTGGCTACCCGTTTGCATCAGCATATCCACCCAGTCTACATTTTGATTGGATTTTACCGCATCATAAGCAGAACCAAAAATTTTGGCATCATCTTCAGGACCTCCCCACTGGCCGTCCGTACGATAAGCCTCTCTCTTGAAGTCGGCCCATTCGGACAAATTCATTCTATCGGGATAAGCAGCTACGGAATTGATGGAATAATAACCGTTATATGAAACCTTGGTCTTGCCTACAGCCCCTTTCTTTGTAGTGATCAAGATAACTCCGTTAGCACCGCGAGAACCATAAATAGCGGTGGAGGAAGCATCCTTCAGAATTTCCATGGATTCTATGACATTGGGATTGATATCAATATCTGTCCCATAGGGCACTCCGTCTACAATAATCAGCGGAACATTCGAAGCGTTCAATGACCGATTACCGCGAATGGAAAAGGACAAGCCCGAACCTGTCTGACCACTTGATTTAGTCATATCCAGTCCAGCCACTTTCCCTTGCAGGCTTTCCAAAGCATTCGTCGTAGGAACAGCAATAATGTCCGCTTGCTTGATGGAGGTCATAGAACCGGTCAAGTCCCGTTTCTTTACAGTACCATAACCAATGACTACCACTTCATCCAATTCTTCCGTATCTTCTTTCAAAATTACCTTTACCGGAGTTCCCGGCTTAATGACAGCCTCTTGTGAAAGCATACCGATATAACTGATTTCCAATTTTTTCGTGTCCGCAGGGACCGACAAGGAGAAATTCCCCTCGAAATCGGTAATGGTTCCTATAGATGACTTCCCCGCCACTTTCACATTAGCACCGATGACAGGCTCACCGGTACTGTCTAGAACTGTACCTGTTACGGTAACATTTTGTGCATAAACATTCCCGACACTCATCACCAGGAATGAAAGCACAAACAAAATAAACCTACTTTGTTTCATGTTCTTCATTGTTTTCATTTATAGTATCATTTAAAGTTTTTAGCACTGCAAAGATGAATAAAAACAAAAACCGGATATTGCATTATTCAGTCTAAGATTTATAAAATCCGGTTTGAGAATAACAAAAACAGAGTTATCCGAATATAAATCGATTTAGGCTAACAGGAGGGAATCTGAAAATCCCGGCATTCTGTCTTTTTGCCATTCTAAACATAATGAAGAATCCGAATACACACACTATTTTGCGTTAACAGATTCTTCATTACGTTCAAAAGACCAAAGTAAAAAGGGTAATGCAATATAGCTTTTTGAAGCTTTCTTATTTTTCCTATTCTATTTCACTTATAGAAAAAAGAGTATTTCTACGCTCCATCCGCACATTTTCTCCAGTTAGCTGACATGATGATTCCAAACGGATATCAAAAGATGACGCACCTATTTTAAATGTATATTGACCACCGGCTATAGTCCATCCATTATTTGCATAATAAGCCATTTGCTGAAGAGAAACCTTAAAACTTATTATTTTCGATTCGCCGGGGTTCAAATTCACACGGGCAAACCCTTTTAGCTGTATAGGTTTGAGAAATTCCGAGGAAGTAGGAGACAGATAAAGTTGCACAACTTCAGTACCTGCACATTTTCCTGTATTTTTCACCTTACAACTAACCTCAATCAAATCATCAGTTGTTTGTGCAGTAGACGGAACTTTTATATCACTATATTCAAAGGAAGTATATGAAAGCCCAAAACCAAACGGATAAGCTATTCTTTCTTGGAATTCACCATTGTTATAACAATAAAGTTCTTTATCTTCAGTCTTAGGATAGCTAACGCATAATTTTCCGGACGGATTGACATTGCCTAACAAAATATCAACAACAGCATTTCCTCCTTCTTCGCCCGGATACCACGCTTGCAGAATAGCTGAACAACCTGCTTCTACTTCGTCAATCACTTGTGGACGTCCACCAAACATAACCAGAACAACCGGTTTACCTGTAGCAATCAGTTCTTTTAAAAACTGTTCCTGATCTCCCGGCAAACAGATACCTTTACGTTGCCGAGCCTCTCCGCATAAGGTAGGATTCTCTCCTAATGCAGCAATAATCACATCACTTTCCGAAGCTACATTTATGGCAGCCTGCCAGTTAGTAGAATCGGATGATTCCATTAACATCATATTCAAGCGTTCAGTTCTAGGATCTCCTTCACGGATAATGGAAGTCTCATTTTTTGCACTCCAATCACATCCGCGTTCATAGTCCACAGTGAATCTACCATTCGCCTTGTGCTTAAAAGCATCATATACAGAAACAATTTTAGGACTGTCAGGGTCTATTTTTCCTCCCCACCAGAATGCCTGCATAGACTGATATGTATAATCTCCTAACATACACCAATATGTATTTGCATTCGGACCGACCAAAGCTATTTTTCTATATTTGCCAGAAAGGGGCAATACATTGTTGTTTTTTAACAAGACAATGGATTGACATGCCAAGTCATAAGAAGTTTTACGATATTCGGGGCAATCCAAATCCAAATTTCCTGTTGCATAAAGCTTCCGGTCTGTAGATAATAAGCCCAGACGTGCTTTCAACATTAATGCACGTTTTACCGCAATCTCAAAATATTTCTCATTAACCAAACTGTCTCCTATTAATTCGGGCAGATATTTATAACAATTATTTGATGGCAATTCAATGTCATTACCTGCGGTTAGAGCCTCAACAGCCCGTTGTTTCAAGATATCAGGATTTCCTTTTTGACTAGCATATCCTACTGCCCCATAGTCACTGACCACTACTCCGTCAAATCCAAGATATCCACGTAATATTTTATTCAGAAGAGTATCGCTGGATACGGCTTGTTCACTACGGAACCGGCCATAGGATGTCATCAAGACCTTACATCCCGCCTGTCGTATCATAGCTTCGTGTGGCAAAAGCACTTCCTCATAAATTTCTTTCCAACTCAAAGAAGAGCCTCCACCATATCCCAAAAAATGCTTGGTGCACGCAGCAACTCCATTTTTCAATCCTTTCTTCTGCAGACCTTCCACAAAAGCGACTCCCATAGCTGCACTAAGATACCCATCTTCACCATAGGATTCTTCTATACGTGGCCAATGAGCGGTACGTATGAGATCGACCATGGGTGACAAAGCAAGAGTAGCGCCAACAGAGCGCATGACTTCCGCCGTTTGTTCCGTTTTTACTGTAGCCAGTTCCGGATTCCATGTGCAGGCTATACCCAATTGTTGGGGATAAACGGTCGCTCCTTTGGCAGCCAGTCCGGTAATGGCCTCTTCGTGAAATATGGCTGGTATACCTGAGGGAGTCTCATGTATCAGATAATTTTGAAGATCACGCACAAAATCACGCAGTTCATTTGGTTCCATATCTAAAGCGCAAGCATATTGACAAATATGCCCTATACCGTCAGGTATCTTCTCTTTACACTTTTCTAATGACAGTTTTCCATCCTCCATTATTTCTTTCGGACGAATACCATACAATTGTGCAACTCTTTCGGCTTGTGTCATCCTACTATAAAGCGTATCTACTTGCAGGCTCATTTCCCGAATGTCGAAATCCTCAATTGTTTTTTCATGGGTTTTAGAAGTACAACCGATAAATCCTAAAGATATTAGTATAAAACAGTAAATTGATATTTTTTTCATATTTGAATTTATATCAGAAAATATTCTTGTAAAATCAAAGACAACTTGAAATAAAAGTATAAGTCTGTCCTGCTTCAGTAGCTACATCATATAAATAAGAATCTTTCAATTCCACTCCTTTCAATGGAACTTTCTCACTAACCAGCGGACGACTGATTTCTTGCTTTTCAAACAAGGGATTAGGATTATCTCCTTCCGCTTTAACCAATGTCATACCATCCATCGCCAAAGTATTGTGCACACGTAAGCGAAGATTACCACCGATAGTAGATTTGATAATTGCCGACTCTACCTTGCCGTCTTTCCATTTCAGAGAAACGATTTCGAAACCACCACGTGCACGAAGCCCCCTAATCTCTCCATTTTTCCAGGTATCAGGTAAAGCAGGAAGTAAATGAACAGCCCCATCATGGCTCTGCATCAACATTTCAGCAATTCCGGCTGCACAACCAAAATTTCCATCAATCTGGAAAGGCGGATGAGCATCGAATAAATTTGGATAAGTACCTCCTCCCTGACCTTTCTGTACTTCAGGAGAAACAAAATTCAACTGATTGGCAATCAACTTAAATGCATGATTCCCATCCAAACATCTTGCCCAAAAACAGACTTTCCATCCCATAGACCAACCAGTAGAAGGATCACCACGCTGTATCAATGTATTACGGGCAGCTTCAAAAAGTATAGGTGATGAATAAGGAGAAATTTGATAACCGGGGAAAAGTCCCCATAAATGAGAGATATGACGATGATGGTCATTAGGGTTATCCCAGTCTTCGAACCACTCTTGCAACTGTCCGTATTGCCCTACTTGCATGGGAGGAAGTTGCCTTTTTAATGACAGAATGGTATCACAGAATTGCTTGTCCAGATTCAAAATCTGTGCTGCTGAACGAGTATTTGAAAATAAATCGGATACCAACTGATTGTCCATCGTGATACCTGCAAACAGATTGGCTTTCCCTTTCCAAATACTAGGCGAATTCTCCGGAGAGTTACTAGGAGTGACTACCAGATAACCGGTATTGGGATCTCTTACTAAAAAATCAACAAAAAATTCTGAAGCACTCTTCAGAATAGGATACACGGAAGCCAGGTATTCCTTATCACCCGAATAGAGGTAACGGTCCCACAAATGTTGACATAACCACGCATTACAGGTAGGCCACGGTCCACAATAAGCCCTATCTACAGCACCATTCATACGCCACAAATCCGTATTGTGATGCAATACCCATCCCCGGCAACCATACATCTCCCGGGCAGCCTCCTGACCGTTCTCATACAATTCTTTCACCATTTGTAGGAAAGGCTCATGCATCTCACGCAAATTGGTAACTTCGGCAGGCCAATAATTCATTTCCGCATTGATATTGGTGGTATAACGGCATTTCCAAGCAGGATTTAGTTTCTGATTCCAAATACCTTGTAAATTAGCAGGTTGTCCTCCCGGCTGAGAACTGGAAATAAGCAAATAACGACCGAACTGAAAATAAAGAGCAACCAGATGGGGATCATCGGAAATAGCGAATTCTTTTATCCGGACATCAGTAGGTTTATCAGCCTGCGAAGTGCGTCCCAAATTCAGAGATACACGGTTATAGTATTTTTGATATGCACTGATATGAGCCTGTAAAGCTCGGGCATAATTCTTTCCGGCATTCTTCATGGATACCTTATTACGCCCGGATGGATTTCCGGATATATCCTTATAATTCACAAAATTAGTGGCCATGGCGATATAAATAGTAGCACTATTAGCATTAGTCACGGATAATAATGTATCTCCTGCCACACTCTTTCCACCCTGTAAATCTAACTTCAAATCTGCACGGAAACAAATAGAACCTTTTGTGAAATCGTCTCCTTTAGTTGTGCCTTCCAAAATCAAGGCATTCTTTCCAGAAACGGTAACATCCACCTTCTGAGGACAAGTCAGGGAAGCGGAAAAAGTAAGTTTTCCCGGTTGAGAAGCAGTAAGGCGGACAATGACCAGCTGGTCGACAAAAGAGGTAAAGACCTCACGCTTATAATCTATTCCATTTACAGTATAAGCAGTCGTGGCTACAGCTTTTTCCAAATCCAATTCACGACGGAAGTTTGTATAATTTTCATGACTAGGAAAGTCCAGACGCAAGCTGCCCACTGTCTGATATGGCATCCCGAAACCGTTCTTGGAGAGGATTTTTTCACCTGCCAACGCTTGAGCTTCAGGATATCTACCAGCAAAAATTAACTGACGGATGGTCGCCAACGCTCCTTTAGCCTCAGGATTATAATTTTTATAAGGAGAACCTGCCGATACTGTTTCCTCATTCAATTGAATCTCTTCGGTTACAGGATTACCATATACCATGGCTCCCAATCGTCCATTTCCCAAAGGTAATGCCTCTTCCCAATATCTGGCAGGCTTATCATACCATAATACAGGTTTTTCCTGAGCATCTATGCTGATGCTGACTACAGATAGCAAAACTACAAGTGCTATTTTTAATAACTTACGTGTCATTTTATAATTAAATTAATAAATATCATCGACTTTTATAATGGAGAAAGAAATCCATTCTCTATCAACCAAGCTTCAGCCAACTCCGGCCACATGACCGTGCTTCCCCTTTGTGCACGCAAAGAGATGGCATGCCCACCGACAGGAAACAGATGCAACGAAGATTTCTCTATTCCCGCTTTATACAAGGCTGTATAATAAGCGATGCTGTTCAAAGGAGAAACAGCCTTGTCATTAGAAGCATGAAACAAGATAGCCGGTGCCGTGTTACCATCCACTTGTTTTTCCAAAGAAAACAAGTTTCTGAGAGCGATATCCTGTTCCCGCTTTCCCAACAGATTTGTCCGGCTCCCTTTATGAACAATAGCGTCATCCATAGAAATAACCGGAGATATCAATACAGCAAAAGAAGGTTTACAACTATATGCATCCAGTGCATCGCCCACTTTTGACCAGTCTTCATCAATAGCACACAATGAAGTGGCCAGATGACCGCCGGCAGAACAACCCATCACTCCCACTTTATGAATATCTATTCCATATTCCTCCGCATGAGCACGTATATAGCGAAGAGCACGTTGTCCATCCTGCAAAGGAGCTTTGTAAGATTCTATTACATCCGGTGATTGCGGGAAACGATGTATCAGGACAAAAGCCGTTACTCCCAAGGTATTATACCATTTTGCCAATGCGATACCGCTGATTTCATGCGCCAGTTTCACATATCCGCCACCAGGAATGATCAATACCGCCGTACCGGTACGCTCGGCTTTTGACGGTTCATAAACATGAACAGCAGGAATTCCGACTTGTACCACACGTTCCCTGACTACAGAATCTTTAAGAACTATACCTTTGCTATTGGGCATATTATTCTGCCACAAAGGAATTATTTTCTGAGCCTGAAGAGTAACCGTCATCAATGCCATCAAAAGAAAACCTAATAAAAATACGAATCTGTTCATTACTTTATACTCCTTTAAAATCCTGTCCATTTACTGTTACATTCTCAAAGTGAATGTTTTCAACACCAGTCACCTTATTTATTTTCGGTTTCATCACTCCATCAAAAGTGCAATCTTTCACAAAAATATCTCGCGCCTGTATTTTATCCTCAAAACCATCCAGATGCAAAACATACTGACTTTTCTTACTTGTGATATTTTCCAAATGAATATTGTGAAAATAAGGAAGATACGGTCCGTCATCCACATGCCAATATTTCAATTCAAAGCCTAAAATAGACTCCTTACATTCACCTACCCTAATATTCCGGATAAATATATTTTCTACTTCGCCTCCTCGCATGGCATTTGATTTTATACGGATAATACGGTCGAGTTCAGGACTGTCCATGGTACAATTTTCCACCCATACGTTACGGCATCCTCCGGTCACTTCACTGCCAATAGCTACTCCGGCATGACCATCCTTCATTCTACAATGACGGACTATAATATTCTCACTGGGGATATTCCAGTAACGGCCATCTTCATCACGTCCCGATTTGATGGCGATACAATCATCACCTGTATCAAAATCACAATCCTCAATCAATACATTCCTGCATGATTCCGGATCACAACCATCATTATTATAGCCATGACTCTGCATTTTGACTTTCCTGACAGTGATATTCTCGGACAACAACGGATGAATAAGCCAGAACGGAGAACGGTTGAGAGTAAATCCTTCCAATAGAATATTCTTACATTTATAGAGGTTGATAAACTGGGGGCGTATACCATTCTCTCTCATAAAGACACGTTCTTTAAAAGGAATAGAATCCTCTTTCATTTCATACAACAAAGTTTTCTCATTTATTTTCTTACCATCTTCCTGTACAATACCACGAATTCTGTTTTCACTGAACCAATTACTGCTATCAGCCTGGCCATCCATCACCCCGTTACCAGTGATGGCAATATTAGTTTCTCCATAGGCATAAATCAACGGAGAGATATTGTAACAATCTATTCCTTCTATGCGAGTCTGCACAAGGTCGAAGAAGAAGGGATCTGTAGTAAACTTCAGTACCGTACTGTCAGATAAATGAAGGTTTACATTGGATTTCAAACGGATGGGGGCTGTGAGAAACTCTCCATCGGGAATAATAACTTTCCCACCTCCCTGCTCAGAACAAATAGTTATGGCCCTATTAATGGCATTCGTATAAAGCGTGTCTTTTACGTCGTGATAATCCGTAATCACGAAACTTCTCTCAGGGAAGACAGGAGGTACAATTTGATTATTAACCTCGATCATTTGATTCCACGGAGATACTTCTTTTTTATCACATGAAGATATGGCTGTTGTCAGAAACAGCAAAGATACCAAAATTTGAGCGGTTCTTGTCTGCATAGTATTGTATTATGTTTATAATTCTATGCAAAAATAGGACAAGATACCTATACAGCCATTGCAGTATTTGGGGCATTAATTATACATTTTGTTCAACAATCGTTTTATGCTTTAATCTGTACTCTTTTGGTGTACATCCCATTGCTTCTTTGAATACTCTGCTGAAATATTGCGGAGTAGTGAATCCACTCATATATCCTACTTCAGATACAGTAAATTCATCTTGTTCCAAAAGTTGGACAGCCCGTTTAATCCGCATCGTCTTTACAAAATCTACAGGAGAAACTCCCATCAAAGATTTCACCTTCCGGTAGAATACAGTCCGGCTCATGCTCATAGCTTCTGCCAAATCGTCAATTTTAAATTCAGAATTCTGAATGTTTTCCTCCACACTCTGAAGAATATTCCGGATGAAATCATTATCAAAATGAGTAACTTGAGGAGTAGAAGGAGTAAGTTGTTCCATAAGACTAGTATCTTTCTCGCCTTCTCTCATCTTTGAAATGTAATAATCATACAATATTTGCCGTTGTTTGAGTAAGGAATCTACTCTGGCTTTCAAATAAGCAGAACTAAAAGGTTTCGTTATATATTCATCTGCCCCGTATTCCAGTCCTTGGATTTGGTCATTCAAAGAAGACTTGGCAGATAACAAAATAATAGGAATATGACAAATATCATTGTTTCCTTTAACCCGTTTCAGATATTCTATTCCATCCATTTCGGGCATCATAATATCACTGATCACGATATCGGGTAATTCTCTCAACGTCATTTCAAGTCCTTGACAACCATTACCCGCTTCAAGAACCACATACTCCCTAGCAAGCACACCACAGATAAAATGGCGAAGTTCTTCATTATCCTCAATAATGAGAATCCGTGTTTCCTTATCTTCTTCCTCTTCTGTAAGCTTATCGGGTATTGCCACCTCCTGTCCGGAATTCTTGCTGTCCGCTAGAATAAATTCAATATTGGCATCGGCATCGAAAACATCACGGTTACCCGGCAGTCTGATAAAGAAACTGCTACCTTCACCCAGTTTGCTGTCTACTCTGACAGTACCATGAAGCAGATTCAGTAATTCTTTGACCAATGAAAGTCCTATACCGGTAGACATATTGGGATCAATCTCATCCAAAGTATCAAAACGGGTAAACAGACGATTGAGCTTTTGGGCATTAATACCTCTACCCTCATCTTTCACCTGCAAACACAAAATCTGTTTCTCGCAAGTAACAGATAGGGAGATACTTTTCTCATCAGGAGTATATTTAAAGGCATTGGACAATAAATTAAAAAGAATCTTCTCCAATTTGTCCACATCCGTATACATAACAAAGGAATCGAGAGGACAAAACAACCTGAAATCAATACGATGCGTATGAGCCATAGGAACAAAATTATCGTAGATTTTTAGAATTAAAGGGATTATATCTACTTGTTCCACCAATACTTTCATCTTGTCATTCTGTATCTTGCGAAAATCCAATATTTGATTGATGAGCCGCAACATTCTGTCTGTGTTTCTTTTGGCCACTTGCATATTCTCCATGCCTGCATCAGATAATTTCTCATTACTAATGACTTCGTCAATGGGACTGGCTATAAGCGTCAACGGTGTACGAAGCTCATGGGATATATCAGTAAAGAAACGCAGTTTTAAGTTGGAAATCTGTTGTTCAAAATCTATCCTTCTTTGCAGGTTAGTAATGCGTAACACAATGCAGATCACTACCAACATAATCACCACGGCCATGGTGATATAGAGCAATACCGCCCAAACAGTTTCACCGAACACAGGATCAATATGTATGGACAAAGATGCCACATTATCAACCCATACCCCATCGGCATTAGTGGATTTGACTTGAAACAGATAATCGCCGGCAGGTACATTCACCAAACTGGCAGAACGATTATTTCCAAGCTCTATCCATTGGTCATTCAGTCCCTTAATTCGATATACGTATTTTATAGCCGGAGAGTTAACATAGTCCAAGGCAGCAAAAGTTATAGTGAAATTACGTTCATCCGGCTGCAGGTACTGAGCCTCATCGTTACTATATATGTCCTGCCTGCGAGAAGTATTATTCTGATAAATGTCAAGATGGGAAAAAACGATAGGAGGAACGAAATCACTCTTATGCAACTCATCGGGAATTATACATAACGCACCATATAGTGACCCTAAAAGCAATTTACCAGAAGATAGCAAAACAGGCCTAGTCTCTGCCATCTGTATCTGATCTTTATACTCTTCGAGCAGATTCAGGCCAGCATCAAATTTGGAAATCTTGTTTTCTGAAACTATCCATATATTTCCTTCTTGATCCTCTATGCTGGACAGTGACAAATCCGGTAATCGGTCATTAGTGGCATTGTAATGTTTAAAGTTCAATCTTTCAGATAAACTGCTACCATCATCCAAAATATTAATACCACCACTCAAAGTAGTTACCAGCAGTTTACCACCCTTAGTTTGGGTTATATCCAATATATCATTATTGCTCAAACTGGAATAACGCTCATCACAAACATTATGAAAAAAACGAATCTCTTCCGGACGGGAAAAATCTGTAGAACAGGACAGCAATCCGCCAGTAGTACCTATCAAAATCACTCCATCAGCCACCTCATATAAACAACGCACTTTCTCACATACATGAATGGGGTAATTATTGAGAATATTACCGTAATGAACAAACTTCAAATCTCCTCCTGCGGAAGCAGACTCAACCAAATTGATACCTCCACCGAAAGTGCCAATCCATATTCTTCCAGACGAATCTTGCAAAATAGAGAATATAGACTTGGAAGAAATGCTGTAAGGATTATCTTTATCAGGCAGGTAACAAGTTACCTGATAGTTGTCCTCCCCTTGAAAACGGAATAAAAACAAACCGTCTTCTCTAGTCCCCATCCAGATGTTATGATCCTTATCTTCGTAAATACAGTACACGTCAGCATTAAATGAGACAGACTGATTCGCCACTATTTTTCCTTTTTGCGAAATATTTCCTATCCACTGTCCTAACGAATCATAAAGACAGATGTTTCCCGGTTGAGTTTTATGATTCCGTTTCCAACCAATCCATACACGTTTGCGATGATCTTCCATCAACGAACGAGCAGACTCTTTATGTCTGTTGATTATATAATCCAACCCACTTTGATGAAAAGAAAGATATCCTAATTCACTTCCTGGAGTGGTATACCACAGATTTTTATGATGATCAATAAAATAGCTGAAAGCCTGAAATGAGATTGGTACTCTCACTCCTTTTTCATAAACATAAGCCTGTTCCAAAGATCTAGTCATCGGATCATAAAAGTATAACTCACCTTCTACAGGATTCACCCAAATACAACCATACTCGTCCTCATGTATAAAAGTACAGGGCTTGGTAAAAGGAACTTCCTTTAACTTAGGATAACTTAATAAGATAATATCCTCAGTAGTACAATCTAAACGAATAACCCCGCCCGTGACCCCCAGCAACCAAAAAATACCTTTTCTATCTTGATATATATCAGGACTGATCTCTACAGGCATTTTATAAAGAGTAAACTTGCCTGTTTTCGGATTATAAAACCGAATCTCTTTTCTCTGTAAAATAGCGATTTTATGATCAGATAAAGATTTCAGTCCGATAATCTCAGACATAGGTTCATTGGGGACACATGGAACAACATTTTGACTCTGATAGTCATATCGGGCAAAAAAGCCTTTTGAAGTAGCAAGATAGATATCATCTGCATTCTCTACCATAAACTTAAAAGGCATAAGATTTGCCATACTCTTCTTTCCTACAATCGTAGCTCCTTTATTTGTCAGAATCCATTCATCTCCATCCTTGTCCTGCATCACAATATAGATACTGTCTCCTATGTTATTTTCTATTTTTCCAGTATATAATTGCACTGACTCCGTAGCAGGAAATCTATTTTCATCCAAACGGAATAACTCATTTTGTACACCTACGGCCCATGTTATCCCTTTACGCAATACATACAGTTTTTCAACTGAGTTTATCACCCCTTTGTTGAAAAGAAAGGGATCTTCATACTGACAAGTACGGGTATTAAACAGATAACAATGTTTATCATACGTCTGACACCAAATATTATTCAGAGAACTTTTTTCAATATTGGTAAAACGATGATTTGTTATACGTACATCACTTTCAGGATAAGTTTTATAATTAGTAAAAGAATATCCATCAAAACGCTCTAGTCCGTTCCACGTAGCCATCCATATATAACCATTATCATCTTGAATGAAATTCTGAATATTTTTCTGTGATAACCCATCCTGAACTGAATAATATTTAATATCAATCAAACTCTGACCAAACAAAGGCAAGGCAGAAAAATACAACCATATAAGAAGAATCTGTTTCAACATAGTATTTACCTTTTTCAACCACACAAATATCGGAAAAAGATGTCACAAACCAATAGCCTGAATAGTTATTACAATGATTAGACCTGTTTTTATAAGAAATTCTACCATAAGTAGCAATATCACACCATAACCTCCCCTTTCAAAAGAACTCTGCCGAAGTATAGCTTCGGCAGAGAAAAGAACAAGATGAACGTCTATCCAGACATTCACAATGCTAAACCATAAACTGATCTTTAAAATTAACAATTCATTATTCTGTCCAGTCCTCCACTATAGCCGAAGGATCCGGATTCAATATAATAGCTTGGTTATTAATAGATTCAAACTTACTAAAAAATAAATTGAACCATGGACAGCAATATCCTTCTTTAGAGTTCATACGATACCCCACCGGACAATTGGTACCTGGATACCCCCGTGTAACAGGCAATTCTAAACGCTTATAATCCCAATAAATAATACCCTCTCCCCAAAATTCTATCCTTTTTTGCAAAATCAATTCCTTACGAAAATCCTCCATAGTAGATGCCGTACATTGATAGGAACTGTAACGATAAGTTTTCATAAAATTCTCTAAAGCAGAAATTCCAGCACTTACCCCCTGACTAGCGGCTATTGCCTCAGCCTCAATAAAATACATTTCTTCAACACGCATTAAAAGATTATCTATCGGTGCACCTACATTGGCGTCAATCATATTGCCTTCTTTCGGCTTGAATTTTAAATGAACATATGCAGGCACCTTTTTAAAATTCTCATCGGTGAACAATGTATGATATTTAGTACCTGGAGCCTTTCCAGCATCTTCAGGAGCAATCCAAGTTTCTTTGCGCCAATCATCATCCGAGATTTGCTCAAATAAAACCTTACTGATCATTCTGTGTGCCCCATAGGAAATTCCTCCTACCCCAAATGTCTGTTCTGTACACAAGTGCCCTGCCAAATTAAGCCATACACTGTGAATATTCTCTTTATTCATGATTCCTCCCCACATCCATGCACTTGTCTGAATAGAGTTAAAGGCCGTAAAATAGTCTTTTCCACCATATCATTCCAATTCTGTCAATGGAGCAGCACCACTTTTAACTATAGCCTGTCTTGCACAATCGGCAGCTTTAATATAACAATCCTTATCCGAATCTATATCTAAATCCACATTCTGGATCAGTGCTGCCAAATCATTAGAATACTTTTCAAATCGCGTACCCAATTCTAGCCAAAAACGAGCTTTTAATGCAAATATAATGGACAAATCAGGCATATTCTTAGTAGGCCTCAAGTAATCAGCTAATAGAACTTCTGCATTCTCCAAATCATCCAAGATATATCTGTAAATAGTATAAAAAGGAACCCGCGGATTATTACGTGCTTCTGCTTCCGTTATATTCTCACCAATGATAGGGACTGTTAATCCATATACCCCATTGGTAGCAGCCTCGTCATCCAGCTTAGAAAATCCAGTCTTCTTAAACTCAAACAGACGAGCCATATCCATGTAAATCATCGCACGAAAGGCTTTGGCTATTCCTACATATTGCCTATTTGTTTCTGTAGTATTATCAAGATCCACAATACGGATTAAATTATTGACATTATTCAAAAATTTATAGTAGTAATAATAAATAGAATTCACCTCTGAATTATCAGCCAAGCTACGGCACAATCCGAAAGAATTATAATAATCATAACCAGATTTATATATATCCTTAATTCCGCAACACTATTATAAAATATTTTTTTTAAGTACCTGAGCAACAAA
>OGFU01000093.1_pt1 | contig 64579 bp, 66 predicted proteins | sample 1571061 | NCBI WGS metagenome assembly OGFU01 (sample SAMEA2582063, study PRJEB24529) | metagenome | biome: Human gut stool | place: China | collected 2011 | reverse complement strand
ATGGGCCATCGTCAGCCCTTCACCAAGGTTGAGATCACTGCGATCAACGGCTAAGTAGGAGGTATATTACAATGGCACATAAAAAGGGCGTAGGCAGCACCAAGAACGGCCGTGATTCTGCGGCTCAGCGTCTGGGCACCAAGCGTGCAGATGGTCAGTTCGTTCTGGCCGGCAACATCCTCGTTCGTCAGCGCGGCACTCACATCCAGCCGGGTGAGAATGTCGGCAAGGGCAGCGATGATACCCTGTTTGCTCTGGTCGATGGCACCGTTCGTTTCGAGCGCGTGGGCAAGAGCGGCAAGAAGTGCAGCGTCAAGCAGTAACTTCTTTCTAAAATCTGCAACACAGAGAGCCGGACCCTCGTGGCCCGGCTCTTTTTGATGAATTTCTTCTTCCTCGATCAGGCTCCCCTCGCTAGGGGGGCTGGACGCGCCAAAGCGCGGACTGAGAGGTTATTTTCAAATAAAAGCGCAGAGAATAAGCGCTGAGAAGAATTTTTTTCCGAGAACAGGAGGGCCTGTATGGCAGCACAAACCAATTTTATCGACATCGCCACCATCTGGCTCCATGCCGGTAAGGGCGGCGACGGCGCAGTGAGCTTCCATCGTGAGAAGTTCGTGGCCGCTGGCGGCCCAGACGGCGGCGACGGCGGCCGGGGCGGCGACATCATCTTCGTCGTGGACGACCACCTCACCACTCTGATGGACTTCCGTTATAAGCGCAAGTACACCGCCGACGAGGGCGGCAAGGGCGGCGCAAGCCTCTGCCACGGCAAGAATGCCGAGAATCTCGTTATCAAGGTGCCTCTGGGGACGGTCATCAAGGACGCCGAGAGCGGCCTTGTCATCGCCGACCTGTCCGACCACACCCCCGTCACCATCGCCAAGGGAGGACGCGGCGGCTACGGCAATGCACACTTTGCCACCCCCACCCGCCAGATCCCCAAATTCGCAAAGCCCGGTATGCCCGGCGAGGACATTCAGGTGACTCTCGAGCTGAAGCTCATCGCGGATGTGGGCCTCATCGGCTTCCCCAACGTGGGCAAGTCCACCCTCATCTCTACCATCAGCGCCGCAAAGCCGAAAATTGCAAACTACCACTTTACCACGCTGGTGCCGACGCTGGGCGTCGTGTCGGTGGGTGAGGGCGCAAGCTTCGTCTGCGCCGACATCCCCGGCCTCATCGAGGGCGCCAGCGAGGGCGTCGGCCTGGGCCACGACTTCCTCCGCCATGTGGAGCGCTGCCGTCTGCTGCTGCACGTCGTGGACGTCTCCGGCAGCGAGTGCCGCGACCCCATCGAGGACTTCGAGCAGATCAACGAGGAGCTGGCAAAGTTCAGCCCGGCTCTGGCCGAGCGTCCCCAGATCGTGGTGGGCAACAAGTGTGACCTTGCCACCGAGGAGCAGATCGACACCTTCCGCAAGTATGTGGAAGAGAAGGGCCTGACTTTCGTCCCCATCTCTGCCGCCACCATGCAGGGTGTCAGGGAGCTTCCGGGTCTGGTCTACAACCGCCTGAAGGATATTCCCGCCGTCCCCGTGTTTGCCCCCGAGTACAAGAAGCCCGAGGCAAAGGCCGGTGGCCGCGAGTTCACCATCAAGCGGATGGAGGCTCATGTCTGGAGCGTGGATGCACCCTGGCTGGAGTATATCCTGGCTGGCAGCAACGTGGACGACTACGAGAGCCTGCAGTATTTCCAGCGCCAGCTGGGCGAGAGCGGCATTCTGGACGCTCTGGTGCAGAAGGGCGTGCAGGAAAACGATACCATCCTCATCGGCGAGTATCAGTTCGATTATATTTTCTAAGCAAGAGCTTTTGCGGGATAAACCTTTCCGTCATTGCTTCGCAATGCCACCTGTCCTAGCGAGGAGAGGCCTTGGCATTTCGTGATGCTTTCCCTCTTCGCCAGAGGCTCCCCTCGGTAGGGGAGCTGTCGAGCGAATGCGAGACTGAGAGGTTGAGCAAAGAAGAAGCTTTAAGAGGTATCCTATGAACGAACCCGAAAAAATCGACCCCCGGGAGCTGAGCCCGCTGGCACTGGCCTTCGTGGGCGACAGTGTGCTGGAACTTCTGGTGCGGCAGCGGCTGGTGGAGCACCACCGTCTGTCGGCGGGAAAGCTCAACGCCGAAAAGGTCAAATACGTCTCGGCCCGGGCGCAGTTCCGGGAAGAGCAGCTGTTGGAGCCGCTTTTCACCGAGGACGAGCTGGCTGTCTTCAAGCGGGGCCGCAACGCCAGCAAGGCCAGTGTGGCCAAACACGCCTCCCCGGAGGAGTACCGCGCGTCCACCGGCTTCGAGTGCCTGCTGGGCTGGCTGTATCTGAACGGCCAGCTGAGCCGGGTGCATGAGCTGTTCGAGACGCTGTGGCAGTCGTTCGACCCCAACGAAAAATAACCGGAACACGCGAAAGCCCACTGCTTTCCGCACTGGGAAACAGTGCAAAGAGAGCAGTGGGCTTTTTGTTGTCCCGCCAGATGGTCCGTTCGGGCGGGGCGGCGCTCAGCGCAGAGGCTTAGCGGCTGTTGCGGGCGGAGTTGTGAGCCGAGTTCTTGCCGCCCTCGTCGTCGGCACCCTTGGTGTACTGGTTGGGGTGCTTGTGCTCGTTGGTAGCAGAGTTCTGGCTGGAATTGGTGTTGCGGTTGGTGCTCTGATTGCTGGTGCGGTCCTGAGTCTGGTTCTTGCAGTTGGTGCTGCGGTTCTCGCTGCGATTTTCCATCGTATCGTCGCTCCTTTCGATTTCGGGAGGTGTTCTGCGCTCCCTGCCCATAGTTTGACCGGCTGCGGCGGCTTTATGCACCGCAGCCCGAAGGAGGTCTCATAAAAATGTCTGCCGAATATTTTGAAGCCCGGGAACGCGCCCTTCTGGGTGAGCGATACGATACGCTCTACGCTGCCCCGCAGGAGACAGCGGCCCGCGGCGTGACCGTCTCTGCCCTCCGCACTACGCCGGAAGAATTTGCGGCCCGGGCAGACTTCCCGCTGCGGCCCTCGCCCTTCTGCAAAGCGGCGTTCGTGGTGGAACAGCCCGACTTCAAGCCGGGCCGCCATCCCTACCATCACGCAGGCGTCTTCTACTCGCAGGAGCCATCGGCCTCGTCGGCAGCTCCGCTGCTGGGCGTCAAGCCCGGGATGCGGGTGCTGGATCTATGTGCTGCCCCCGGCGGTAAGAGCAGCCAGCTCGCCGCCGCTCTGCAGGGGCAGGGCCTGCTGGTGAGCAACGAATATGTCGCGGCCCGTGCAGAGATCTTAAAGAGCAACCTCGAGCGGATGGGCGTGTCCAACGCCGTCGTGCTAAACGAGACGCCCGCCCGCATCGCAGCGGCACTGCCGGAGTTCTTCGACCGCGTTCTGGTGGATGCGCCCTGCTCCGGTGAGGGGATGTTCCGCAAAGAGCCTGCCGCGCTGGCCCAGCACTGCGAAGCGCTGGTGAAGCAGTGCGCAGAGCTGGGCGCGGACATCCTCGACAGAGCCGCTGCGGCCCTCGCGCCGGGCGGCGAACTGGTCTACTCCACCTGCACCTTCGCGCCGGAAGAGGACGAGGGACAGGTGGCCGCATTTCTGCAGCGCCACCCGGAGTTCACGCTGGCCGATGTGCTGGGCAATGTGGACTATCCTTTCGGCAGTGAGGGTGAGGCCAACCGCACCGGTGGTCTGCCGCTGGATGTGAGCAAGGTGCGCCGCATCTGGCCCTGTCAGGGCGGTGAGGGCCACTTCATGGCCCGGCTCGTCAAAGCCGGTACACCCCGGACTCTGCCGGCTCCCGGCGAGTACACCCCCGAAGAGCAGCTCTGGCTGGCCGCTGCCGCCGAAGCAGGCAAAAAGGCCAAGGGCAGCAAACCACAGAAGGCTGCAAAGCCTGCGGATGCCCGCAGCGCCCGGCGGGAGAACAGCCGGGCTTGCCGAGAGGCTGTGCAGGGCCGCAGTTCCCGCAGCCGGGACGCTGGGGCAGGAGATGCATCGCCTGCCCAGAGCCTCGCTGCATGGTGGGAATTTGCGGAGGAATATTTCCCGGAGCTGGCAAAGCGCCCTGCCGTGGTGCATGGCGGCGGCGTTCTGCTGCCGGCGGCTTTCCCGCAGACGAATCTTCACGTTTTGCGTGCAGGCGTCTTCGTGGGCAGTGTGCAAAAGGGGCGCTTCGTGCCGGAACATCATCTGTTCACGGCTTTCGGCGCGCTCTGCCAGAACCGTGAGGAACTGACCCTCGCCGACTCCCGAACCGTGGAATATCTCTCTGGCCGGGAGATAGAAGCTCACACCGCTGCCGATGGATGGTGCTGTGTGACGGTAGACGGCTGGCCGCTGGGAGGCGGCAAAGTGTCCGGCGGCAGGGTCAAAAACCATTATCCCAAGGCACTTCGTCTGCTGTAAAACGTAGTTTTTGGCAGAATAAACCGGAAAACCATCGGTACAAGGCTTGAACGCCGGTGGCTGTTGTGATAAAATAATAGAGTTAGATTTTGTGTGCTGCCACAATGCGGGCGACCACAGCCCGTCTGCCCGCAGGCGGAGATCACTGATAAAATACAGGAGGCTCTTTTCCATGTCTGGACATAGCAAATGGAACAATATCAAGCGCAAGAAGGAGAAGACTGACGGCGCAAAGGCAAAGGTCTTTACCAAGATCGGCCGCGAGATCAGCGTTGCCGTCCGTACCGGCGGCCCCAACCCCGCTTCCAACAGCAAGCTGGCTGACCTGATCGCCAAGGCAAAGCGTATGAGCGTGCCGAACGATAACATCCAGCGTATCATCAAGAAGGCCGAGGGCGGCGACAAGACCGAGTACGAGGCAATCACCTACGAGGGTTACGGCCCCGGCGGCGTGGCGGTCATGGTCGAGACTCTGACCGACAACCGCAACCGTACCGCTGCTGACCTGCGCCACTACTTCGATAAGAACGGCGGCAATCTGGGCGCTATGGGCTGCGTGGGCTTCCTGTTCAGCCAGAAGGGCGTCATCGACATTTCTCTGGAAGACAAGGATGCCGACGAGGCTATGATGGACGCCCTGGATGCCGGTGCTGAGGACTTCGATGCAGGCGAAGATGCCGCTGAGATCACCACCGACCCCGAGAACTACTCCGCTGTCGTCAAGGCAATGGAGGAGAAGGGCTACGAGATCCTCTCCGACGATCTGGCCATGGTCCCCATGACCACCACCCGTCTGACCGACCCCGATCAGCTCAAGCTGATGGGCAAGCTGCTGGATGCTCTCGAGGATAACGATGACGTCCAGAATGTCTGGCACTCTCTCGAGAACGAAGAGGACCTGCCGGAATAATGCTCTACAAGTCTGAATAAGGACGTAACAAAGCCGCTTTTTGTGCTGTGAGGCACAGAAAGCGGCTTTGTTGTTTGATAGTGGCTTCTAATATTGGGAGTGTCTGTAAAAGATAAAAACGCTTTTTGCTGCTTATTTATAATTCTGGATCTATTGCAAGCTTAGATGGTGGCTGTTAGACAAAGGCTGTTCAAAAAATCATTTATAACAATTCAACTTTGTAGAACAAAAATAGAACAAGGCAAAGAGGGTGACAAATCGGCGGCTATAGAAAGGGTATATGCTTAAGAGGAAAACTATTGAAGTAATGGTAAAATTATGATAAAATTGGTCGAGGAATAAATCATAATATGAAAATAGGCAGGGGTTGTGGCTCTGAAAGAAAAGCTCAGAAAAACGATAAAAACAGAATGAAATCTCAAAGTAAAAGGGTTTGACTTTTGCAGAGTGCGTGCAGGAGTCTATTGAAGTTGTGCGAAACTGAAAGATGAAAAAAGAAATCGCGATTTCAAAAGTGTTGATGGAATGACACATTGAATCTGAAATGCCTCTGGTCAAAATACCGGAGAAAAGGTACTTCAGATGTGTCCATAAAAGCTCTGGTGGTCGTCATGCTCGAAAAGCTCCGTTTATGCGGTAGTCGAGCGATTTTAGCGGGCAGAGATGAGCGGTGAGGTAGAGCAAAAACATCGAATCGTAAGTGAGGTATGCGGAATGTCAGCAAGTGTGGTTGGAATTGAGAAGCCGGTCGTCATCGACCGAAAGCAGAATCTGCGGGAACATCGGTTATATTGGGTCGGACGCCGGACGCAGGATGTGGTCTTATCGGCACTGGCGCTGGTGGTGTTGTCGCCGGTGATGCTGGCAACAGCTGTCGCTATCGTGGTAGATGACCCTTCTGCCGGGCCTGTTTTTTCGCAGGAACGCATTGGACGAGATGGCAAACCCTTCAAGTTCTATAAGTTCCGCTCCATGTGTCCGAACGCAGAGGCAAAACTGGACGACCTTCTGGACCAGAACGAGATGGATGGTCCTGTGTTCAAGATCAAGGACGACCCCCGCATTACCCGCGTGGGCAAGTTTATCCGCAAGACGAGTCTGGATGAGCTTCCGCAGCTGTGGAACATTCTGAAGGGTGATATGAGCATCGTTGGCCCGCGGCCTGCCCTGCCCCGCGAGGTGGAGCAGTATGGGGATTATGAGAAGCAGCGTTTGTATGTGACGCCGGGCCTGAGCTGCTACTGGCAGATCGCCCCGCACCGCAATGACCTCTCCTTTGAAGAGTGGATGGATCTGGATGTGAAGTATGTCAAGGAGCGCAGCTTCTGGGTGGACTGGAAGATTATTTTTAAGACGTTTAAGGTGTGCCTGCTGGGGCGTGGAGAATAAAAAGACAGGCCTGCGTATGGATTGTGGTTGCAATCTGTATACAGGCTTGTTGTCGTACGGCTCATTATGAGATTTACATACATTGTTGATGAAAAGGTTTCAGGAAGATATGGGATTATAAAAAAAGACTATAAAGTTGCAGTCGCCGGTACCGGGGCTAGAGATATAATACGCGGCTGTCATAATAGGGACAAGGGTACGGCAGAGAATGAAAGGCTCCGCAACCCGAAGTTCATATTTTCTTACCCGAAGAATGAACGACTGATCTTTCTGAACGGCAGAAATGCCGCACAGGAAGAAATTTCGACCATGAGGGTGGGGTGACAGCCAGCGGACAGGCGAGCGAGCCTATCCGCTCTTTGTGTTGGATGAAATAAAAATTAGCAAGTTGGGACATCAGGTTGATGTGAAAATAGATGAAAGATTCCTTTTCAACGGTACGGTTTGAAAAGGTCGGGAGGAGTAAAAAACGATGAAAGATTACAAAGTTGCTGTTGCAGGTACAGGCTATGTTGGATTGTCGATTGCGACCCTGCTTTCCCAGCATCATCATGTGACCGCTGTGGATATTATCCCGGAGAAGGTCGAGATGATCAACAACCGGAAATCTCCGATTCAGGATGACTACATTGAAAAATATTTGGCAGAAAAGGATCTGGATCTGACTGCAACCTTGGATGCAAAGGCTGCTTATTCGGATGCGGATTTTGTTGTAATCGCGGCCCCGACCAACTACGACAGCCACACGCAGCATTTTGATACATCTGCTGTCGAGGCTGTGATCAAGCTGGTCATGGAATACAATCCGAACGCCATCATGGTTATCAAGTCTACGATTCCTGTTGGTTACACCGCTTCTGTTCGTGAGAAGTTCAACAGCAAGAATATCATTTTCAGCCCGGAATTCCTGCGTGAATCCAAGGCTCTTTACGATAACCTGTATCCTTCCCGCATCATCGTTGGTACTGACCTGAGCGATGAGCGTCTGGTAGAAGCTGCACATGAGTTTGCTGGTCTGTTGCAGGAAGGTGCTATCAAGGAGAACATCGACACACTGTTCATGGGCTTCACCGAGGCCGAGGCAGTTAAGCTGTTCGCCAATACTTATCTTGCACTGCGTGTTGCTTACTTCAATGAGCTGGACACTTATGCAGAAAGCAAGGGCCTGAACACCCAGCAGATCATTGATGGTGTTTGCCTTGATCCGCGTATTGGTAGCCATTACAACAATCCGTCCTTCGGCTACGGCGGTTACTGCCTGCCGAAAGATACCAAGCAGCTGCTGGCGAACTATGCCGATGTGCCGGAAAACCTGATTGAAGCTATTGTCGAAAGCAATAGAACCCGCAAAGACTTCATCGCTGACCGTGTCCTAAAGCTGGCTGGCTACTATGGCTATGACGAGGACAACGAGTACAATGCGCAGCAGGAAAAGTCTGTGACCATCGGTGTTTACCGTCTGACCATGAAGTCCAATTCCGACAACTTCCGTCAGAGCTCCATTCAGGGTGTTATGAAGCGCATCAAGGCCAAGGGCGCAACGGTCGTTATTTATGAGCCGACCCTGAAAGATGGTGATACCTTCTTCGGCAGCACCGTGGTCAATGATCTGGCAAAGTTCAAGGAAATGAGCCATGCCATCATCGCAAACCGCTATGATAAGTGCCTTGATGATGTGAAAGAGAAAGTTTACACGAGAGATATTTTCCAGCGTGACTAAATGACTAAGGACGTGGAAATACACAGAGAGGAGATGCAGGATGGAAAAAAAGAAACTGCTGATCTATGCGCATTATTACATACCTGACACTGCATCCACGGGTCAGATCCTCCGTGAGCTGGCGGAGGGAATGCTGGATAAGTTTGATATTACGGTAATTTGCGTGGTTCCGAGCTACCTTGGAACCATTGAAGATAAATATAAGACGCAGAAATATTACGAAGAAGAAATCAACGGCGTGAAAGTACTGCGAATCCGGGTGCCAGAGTTCAGCAAGACCAACAAGAAGAGCCGTGTGAAGAATATTCTTGCCTATTTCTTTGGAGCAATGGGGGCGACTTTCAAGGTTGGCAAGCAGGACTATGTATTCTCCATTTCCCAGCCGCCTATCCTTGGTGGCCTGCTGGGTGTTTGGGGCAAGTGGGTGAAACATGCCAAGTACATCTACAACATTCAGGACTTCAACCCGGAACAGGTGCTGGCGGTTGGCTACACCAAGAGCAAGCTGATTACCGATGCCATGATGTGGTTTGACAAGTTCAGCTGCAAGCGTAGCGACCTTGTAATCACCGTAGGCCGTGATCTGGTAGAGACGGTAGAAGGAAGATTCAAGGGTAAGAAAGTTCCGAAAACTGCCATGATTAACAACTGGATCGATGAGAACGAGATTTACCCGCTGGAATCGGATAACGAGAGAGTATCTGCTTTCAAGAAAAAGTACGGTCTAGATGGCAAGTTTGTAATCATGTATTCCGGGAATATCGGTCTGTACTACGACCTTGAGAATTTGATTAAAGTTGTGGAGAGAATCAAGCCGGGTACTAAGACTGCCGATGGCCGAGAGGTCGTATTCGCATTCGTTGGTGCCGGTTCTGTGCTGAAGACCCTGGAAGACTATGTGGCCGAGCATCACATGGACAATGTGACTTTCATTCCATACCAAGATAAGGCTGACCTGATTTATAGCTTGAATGCTGGTGACGTGCACTGGTGTGTGAACGCAAAAGGCATTAAAGGCGTGAGTTGCCCGTCAAAATATTACGGTCTGGCCTCTGCGGCAAGGCCGGTAATTGGGGTCTTGGAATCTGGATCTGAGATTCGCTGCATTATCGAGGATACCAAAGGCGGCCTGTGCTGTGAGCCGGGCGAATATGACAAGGTGGAGAAAAACATCCGCTGGTTCATTGACAATGCTGGCAGTGGAGAGCTGAAAGCGATGGGAGCCAGAAGCCGGGAAAACCTTGAGAAGAATCTGACTAGAAACGTAAGCGTACAGAAGTATGCGGAAGAAATTCTGAAGTTGTAAAGGAGGCGAGAGGACATGAACAATAACTGGTTTAAGCTGGTTATGAAGATGACAAAAGTCGAATATGGGAAGAACCTCTTGCTGAAGGGCGTACCAATCATCTTTAACAAGGGCGGTGCCAAGCTGAAGATCGGTGAGAATGTCACGATTAAGAGCAGCTTCCTCAGTAATTTGGTGGGTCTTTACAGCCGAACAATTATTGTTACCCGTGCTCCGGGAGCAGAGATTGAAATCGGAGATAATGTAGGAATAAGCGGAGCGACTATTTATGCCCGGAAGAAGATCACGATTGGGGAGAACACCTGCATCGGTGGCAACTGCAAAATTCTGGACAATGACTTTCATCCTATCGAAGCAGAAACCAGAAACAAACTGCTCCGGGATGAAAACGGTGGTGACAGTGACTTGGTGCCGAGCAGAGAAATCAAGATTGGTAAGAGCTGCTTTATCGGGTGTAACAGCATAATCCTGAAAGGCACAGTGCTGGGGGATGGATGCGTTGTTGGTGCCGGTGCTGTGGTATGCGGAAAGTTTGAGGATAACTGCGTAATTGCTGGTAATCCAGCGAGAGTTATTAAGAGGCTATAAATTAAAGTATTGGAGAATCATAATGAAGATTGCATTTGTTGCAGTGAATTACAATAACTGCTGGATAACAACAAATTATGTTTCAAATATAAAGGCCATTCACGGCTATGGAAAACATGATATTGAAATTGTAATTGTTGATAATGCTTCGCAAGAAAACGATTATAAAGAGCTGAAAAGGCAGATTGAGAAAGAAACAGATGTTAGACTGGTTCATTCGGAACAGAATTTGGGATATTTTGGCGGTCTGAATTTTGGCATTAAACTTTTAAATTATAAAGATTATGATTACATAATTGCAGGCAATAACGATTTGTTCTTTTCACGAGACTTCTTTGAAACTCTGGAAAAGAAAAAATACGGAAATAAGCAGACAGTCATCGTTCCGGATCTTGAGACGATTTCTGGTGTGCATCAAAATCCACAATTCATTGACGTGCCGAGTGCGAAACGGCAATTGGGATATAAAGTATATTATTCCTGCTATTTAATGGCAGTTGTTATAGATATGCTTTATAAGAAAAAACGTGAGAAAAGAATGGCCGAAAAGAAGAAGGCTGATAATCAGGGAAAAGAAATATTTCAGTGCACCGGAGCATTGATGCTGTTCAGACCTGAATTCTTTGAACATTGTGGTCTGTTAGATGATTCTTTGTTCCTCTGGGGCGAGGAAGTGGCATTGGCTCATCAGCTCGTAGAAGCAGGCGATAAAATGTATTATGACCCGGATTTGAAAGTAATCCATATGGAAAATGCCAGCGTTGGAAAAATTGCATCGTACAATAAATTCAAGCTGTGGAAAAAATCATACATGGTTTACAAAGATTATTATTACGACAAGAAGTAAACACATAGGAGGTTGCACCGGTGGAGGCATTATTTATTACAAATTTGGAACTGAATGAAAATGAGGGCATTTATAAGAAAATTTACGCCGAGGCAACCGCAATAGGAAAAGCGGTAGGAAGCTGTAACTTATTGATGAAGTGTGGCTCTGGAACAAAAGTAGTAGATACCTTGTCCGAAAAAGCTTCCATAGAAGAGTTGAATGTTTTAACGCTTGCTCAGAAATATGTCGAAGAGAATTCTCTCAAACTGATTTATATAAGGTTGATGGTCCCGAATTTTTCGCTGATTGCACTTATGAAAACAGCCCAACAGCGTGGGATAAAAGTTCTATATGAGATTCCGACCTATCCTTATTATGGAGAACAATTTAGAGCATCCAGAAAAAAATATCGGGCAGTTGCGAAAATAGCGGTAGATGCCATGTTTTCGCCACTTATTAAGAAATATGCCGATCATATTGTCATTATAAGAAGTAACAGCAAAATTCGGCTTCACCATAAAATGGTTGAAATCAACAATGGAGTGAATACTGAAAAAATTAAGTCAAAAGAGAACTATGGTTCAAAAGATGGCGTGTTCCGAATGGTTACAGTAGGAACGCTTTTTCCTTATCACGGATATGATAGAGTTTTAGCTGGTCTAAAAGATTGCAAGGAAGAAGTAGATGGACATCCAGTAGAATTCCATATTGTTGGCGCAAGTCAGACAATTGATGAGCTAAAGGAACAGGCGCAAAAACTCGGATTGAAACGAGTAATATTCCATGGTATGAAAACAACGGATGAGTTGAATGAAATGTACGAAGACTTTGATGTTGGCTTAGGCTGTCTTGCACTACATAGAAGAAATGCAGATATTGATACTACATTAAAGATCATTGAGTACTATTGCAGAGGTGTTCCGGTTGTCACAAGCGGAAAGAGCCCATACAAAGATCCGGCAGTGACGATATGTGTTCCTGATGGAGAAGAAGCAGTGAACATTAATAGATTGTACCGCAAGTGGAAAAACATAGACAAGGATAAACAGCAGAAATTATCGGAGCAGGCAAAAAAAGAATTTTCGTGGAATTTTATAATGAAACAATTACTTATGGTTTGCGGTATTGTATAAGAAGAGTGAGGAAAATAGGAGTAATATAAAATGACAAAACAATCGGAAAAAAGTCCAGAAATTGCATTTTATATTGGACTGAAAAATGTCAAGAAATCAATTGAAGATGCCGATTTAAATATTGGAAATCCAGGCGTAGGAGGAACTCAGTATTTATTTTTGTTGACGGTTAAAAAATATAATGAAAAATACAATGAAACAAAAGCATTATTGTTAACCGACGGTGAGCTTGACCTGAAAGACGATGCAGTTCCGTATGTTGTAGTAAAAAGTGAGTCTGAGGCAATACGGTATTGTGAAAAACATAATATAAAAGTGCTAGTATTAAATGCTAATATTGCAGATAGTATAGATGAGAAGAACTTTAACACAAAAGTCAAAATCGCATTGTGGGCACATAATACATTGACATGGAGTAGACAACTTGTCGCTGCAAGAAATCAAAGCATTCAGTATGTCGTGTGCGTTAGTAAAAAGCAATATGAAAATATGCGAGATACACCATGCTGGGAAAAGTGTACATATATTAATAATATTATTCCAAACGAGTTCTACGAAAATGCGACATTGAGCAATCATGCTAAACCTATGGCAGCGTATATTGGAAGTATTATGCCGCAAAAAGGTGTGCATAATCTTTTGGAAATTTGGAAATATGTAGAGGCTGAAGAACCGGAAGCGCAGCTTTATATTTATGGTGGAGCTAATGTATGGAATGCAAGCGCAAAATTGGGTTCTAATGGCGCAGCAGACATTTACTATGATCGTGTGATACAGCGAAGAATGAAAAGATTAAAGCATCCGGAGAACATTCATTTTATGGGCGCAAAAGGCTGGAAAGAATTAGACACATTACTTTCTTCGACGCGCGTAGGAATTGTTAATCCATCTCATTATATGAGAGATGAAACATTCTGTATGTCGGCAATTGAAATGGAAGCACATAAAATTCCAGTTGTATCCAGACAGAGAAATGATGGATTGAACACAACGATTCTTAACGAAAAAACAGGATTTCTGGGAAAGACGGATAGAGAAATAGCAAAATATATATCTTTATTATTGCACGATCAAAGCAAGAGCATGAAAATGGGAGATGCCGCAAGATGCTTTGCAAGAAACTTTACTCCCGATAATGAAATTTATAAATGGAAAGCCATCGCTGAAAACACAGATAAATGTACCAATTGCAGCTTTAGCGAAAAAAAGAAATCTAGTGATGCAAAATTATTGCAACACGATTTTGCTTTAAAAATAGGATACTTAATTGAATCTGGGAAAGCGGTAGATTTGGTTGCTCGGAAGCTCAAGAAAAATAAAAGGTGAAACAATTAGACTGGAGTTAAAAGAATGAGAGGAGAAAAGAGATATTATGGCAAAGCTGATACATTGGTTCAGATTGCTGTATATGTTTTTTTAATAAATGCACTGTGTAAGTATTTTTTACCGAATTCTCTTACGAAAATCTTGCCGATATTTGCAGTGCTATTGGCTGGGGTAAGAACTGCATCCCCATTTGTGTTGCCGATAAAGAAAATCGATAAGCCAATTCTGGTTTTTTTGTTTGTTTGGTTTTTTGGATGCTTATATTCGCCAGCAATGTCAAAAGGAATGGGATACGTATTCTCCTTTGCAATTGCTTTTATATTTGGTATCTATATAAGTCAAAAGAACGTTGACGAAAATAAAGTGATGAAATTTTTGGCGTTGGGGTGCACCATATTGGCTGCGTTTATATTAATTCAGCCAGTGTCACCAGAACTGGTAAGCCGCGTTAACCATTTGTTCTCATACAGTGCAAACGAATATGCATTAATGAATGCATGGACTAGAAATGGTTGGTATACCGGATTATTTCCAGATCGAGCACCGGCGGCTTTTTTTTGCAGCGTTTTAATTGGTGTTGGTTTGTACTATTTGTACTGCAACTATAAAACTGCCGGGAATAAATTTCAAAGGTTTTTTGGCGTTATATTCGTGTTTGTTGGAGCATACGGTGTCTTATTAACAGTTAAGCGAGGATTGCTGATTGGTGCTGGAATTGCAGCTTTTGTAACATTTATTGTTTATAAAAAAGCAAACAAAGCTCCTATATGGCGGATATGTTTGGCAGCCATAGTGGTGGTATTTGTCATATGGATTGTGTTTAGCAATATGGAAGTTACACAGGTAATGGTTGCGAGATTTGTTGATAATGATAATCCGTTGACATATAGAGATGTTATCTATGGAAATATCTTTGAAAAATTTTGGTCTAGTCCTTTAATTGGGACGGGAACAGCATCAGCGTTTAGTTTGTTGGGAATAGGCGGGCATAACATTTATCTTACAGTCCTTATGGAAAATGGAATTTTGGGCTTTGTAGTGTTTATTAGTGTTCTGGGATATGCATTTTTTAGTACCGTTCAGCTGGTTTTAAGATTTGGCTCTTACGAGTATCACCAGGGTATTCCTTTTTTGCTTTTTTCATTGTATATTCAAGTCTTTTTCCTTGTGTATGGAATGTCTGGCAATCCGCTGTATGATAATTACATTTTATATTTTTATTTATTCGCAATATTTATTGTGAAAAATTCGGAGTACCATTTTGAAAAAATAAATTTACAAGGAAAGGCAAAGTAATGAATGCGTGTATAATAACGTTTCAGTCTGCTTATAATTATGGAGCAGTTTTGCAAGCATATGCGTTGCAAGAGTATTTAAATGAAAATTTTGCGGAAACAAAGATAATTGATTATCATAACAGAGCGATAGATGCTTCGTACAGAAATCCGAATTTAGTGGATTTTGTCCATAATCCTAAAAATGCAATTTTTAAGTCTATTCAAGGTATTCTGTATAAGGGAAAGAAAAAGAAAATAGACGAATTTAGGAATCACTATCTTAGACTTACAAGACGATATGATGAGAATAATATCGGAGAAGCTCAGAATGAAGCAGATGTGTTTATTACGGGAAGTGATCAGGTTTGGAATTATCTTATAGTAAATAAAGATGGAACATATTACTTGGATTTTGTTAAGCAAAAGAAAACCTGTAGCTATGCAGCGAGTTTTGGAGTAGCATCAATTCCGATGGAATATCAAAAATTTTATAGAGAGAAGCTTGCGAATATCAATTATATTTCTGTGCGGGAAAATAATGGCACAGAAATTGTAGAAGATATGACGGGACACAATGCTGCTGTAATGCCTGATCCAACATTACTTTTAAGTCGAAAAGTATGGGACGGATTAAGTGTTGCTCCAAATATTAAAGGCAAGTATATTCTTGTATATAAAATCACAAAAGCAGATGAATTATTAGATTTCTCAAAAAAGCTTTCTGAGAAAACAGGACTTCCGATAGTGTATATACCAAATGATTTGAAGAGTGGCAGTATTGGAAAATTAAAAACAAATGTTGGACCAGAGGAGTGGCTGGGATACATAAAGAATGCAGAATATGTTGTAACAAATTCTTTTCATGGAACGGTCTTTTCGATTTTGTTTAATAAAAAGTTTTTTTCGGAAGTGTCGGCAAAGGTAAATCCATCAACAAGTCGTTTGAAATCTCTGCTGAGAATGTTTGATCTGGAAAATAGAACAATCGAACAATTTACCGAAGAGATGATGAAAGAGGAGCTGGATTCTATAGCAATAGATAGTGTGTTAACAGTGCAAAGAAAACAAGCGCATACTTTTTTTGAAAAAGTATTTTAAACTGAATAAATAAACAAGAGGAGAAAGCATGATGGCATCAGGTATAATTGTGGGATTATTTACAATTACTTTCCTGTTGAATTGTCGTATTATTCACGGGGGGGGGTATAGCTCTCTAACAAATAAAGAATCGTCAAATTGCATGAAGGGAATGGCAGCACTTTTAATAGTTTTCAGTCATGCTCATTTCTATAGCACAGATTTGGGATTGCTGAAATTGTTCAAACCGTTTGGATTTATTGGGGTCAGCTTGTTTTTCTTTTATTCGGGATATGGGGTGATGTGTCAATATATTTCAAATGTAAAATACTTGAATGGATTCTTACTTAAAAGATTTAGGAGTGTGTATATTCCATATTTGATTGCAACGCTTATGTATACTTTTTTTGTTCGGAACCAGAATGTTAGCTATACATTGCTAATTAAGAATATTTTTCTTATGGATAGGGTGCTGCCTTTTGCATGGTATGTTCCCGTTATATTAGTGTGGTACCTGCTGTTTTTTGAGGTACTAAAACTTATTAATGATCCTAAAAGGGCATGCGTAATCTTTCTGTGTGTTAATATTCTATGGTATATACTAGGATATTTGTTGGAATTGAGCTCGTTTTATTATAACAGTACAATATGTTTGACGTTGGGATGTTTTGTGGCATTGAAGGAAGAAAAAATATGTCGAGTTCTATCTAAGATGATGTCTTTGACGGTAGTCACCATTGCATTTGTGCTGAGCATTATTTTATTGGCCTTTGGTGGAGGAAAAAGCGACTTGGCATATTCAATATGCGTAATCATTGCCTCATTTACAACTATTGTGTTTTTGCTTTCTTTAGGAACAAAGATAGAATTTAATGGAGCTATTCCTAGAATCCTTGGAAGTTACTCGTATGAAATCTATTTAACTCAAGGTATTGCATATTCATTAAGCCGTCAAATGTTTGGAAATCAGGTGAGTCTGTTTTGGGTATGCTTTTTGTTAATACTTGCTATGACAAGCGTCATTCTTCAGTTTTTGGTAAAAGCAATAAAGAGTAGGAAGGCATATAGAAGTGTATGATAACTAAGTATATTTTGAATTTTTGGGAACGATATAAAAAGATGTCAGTTGTAGCTAAAGCTGCAATGTGGTTTACTTTTTCTACAGTACTCCAGAAAGGAATTTCTTTTATAACAGTTCCAATCTTTACACGTTTAATGACAACTGAGCAATATGGTCTGTTTAGTGTGTATTTGTCGTGGGTAAGCGTGTTGACGATACTCGGAACAATGAATTTTGAAACCTGTATTTACATAAATAGTTTAGCAAAGTTTGATAATGAAAAAGATAAAAATGATATTGCAGTATCACTTATCGACTTGGCATTTGTAATAACCATTATATGGTTTTTAATTTACTTACTAGCCAAACCTTTTTGGAACAATGTATTAGGAATGAGTACAACCATGGTTGTACTTATGTTCACAGAAATTGTTTTTTTGCCAGCTGTTAATCTTTGGACAACAAAGCAGAAGTTTGAATACAAATACAAACGAATGGTTTTGCTTACCATAAGTCAAGTGGTTTTGAATGCTTGCTTTGGTATTCTCTTTGTGGCGCTAGCTCAAGAACAAAATCAGGCTCAAGCAAGAGTGTTTTCAATTACAATTGTTCAAGCGGTAATTGGTAGCATCTGTGCAATATATTTCTTTTTAAGAGCAAAGAAACTTTTTGTTACTAAGTGGTGGAAGAAAGCTCTTCAAATTCATTTGCCGCTGCTTCCACATAATCTTTCCCTTACTGTTTTAGCGTCAGCAGATAGAATTATGATTAATTCTATGGTTGGAGCGAGTTCGGCGGCTTTTTATAGTTTGGCGTACTCTGCGACGATGGTTATGAATTTACTGAAATTAAGCTTAGCGCAGGCGTTGACGCCTTGGGTTTATAAGTCGATTAAGGCGGGACGTTTTGAAGCACTAAAGAAAAGAAGCAGTCAAATGATTCTCCTAATTACAGCTTTTGTTTTTGTGTTTATCCTTTTTGCACCAGAAGTTGTTTATATCGTTGGATCTAGTGAATATCGAGAAGCTGTTTACTGTATACCACCTGTTGCGGCAAGTATTTATTTTACTTTTTTATATAATCTTTTTTCTAATATTGAATTTTATTATGAAAGAACAAAAGAAATAATGTATGCATCAATAGGAGCGGCAGTTCTTAATATCGTGCTTAATATTGGGTTTATAAAAGCTTTTGGTTATACAGGTGCAGCTTATACCACATTGATTTGTTATATGGTATTGAGTTTGGTGCATTATTGTGTCATGAAAGACTGCATTAAAAAAAATATTGGCGAAGTTGAACTTTTTGACAAAAAGTTGTTGATTTATCTTTCAGCAATTGTGTTGATTTGCACTGGCATATTTACAATATCTTATCGGATTACTGTACTGAGATATAGCCTGATCGTTGTTATGCTGATCGTTGGATTTGTAAAAAAGAAGCAGATTGTTGGGTTGTTGCAGGAGATTAAGAAAGGATAATTTATGAACAAAAACATCGTTAAAGCAGATGAATTCAAATTGATAACAAAAGAATTATTAGGTTGGATCGATATGATATGCCAGAAAAATAATATTCATTATTTTGGTGCATATGGGACGCTTATAGGAGCAGTTCGGCACAATGGATTTATCCCATGGGATGATGATATTGATATTTGTATGATGAGAACGGATTACGATAAATTCATTGAAATTGTAAACAAACTGAATGACTCACAGCATTATTTGCTTACATCCAATACCGAAAAAGGATATTACAACAATTTTGCACGAGTATGTGATCGGAGATGTATATTGAAAATCCGGGGTACACTAGATATCCCTCATTTTGGAGCGTTTGTTGATGTGTTCCCACTTGACAAGGTTCCAGAGGATGAAGAAAAACGCTTAGGGTTCTACAAAGAGTTGGAAGATGCATACAACAATGTTATAACATCCTTACCGTTTCAAAGCTATAATACTTTACCACTTAAGCGGAGAATTGGTTTTTGGAAAAAGCATTTTAATAAAATAGGAAATGTTTTCAAAAGAGGACAATTGATGGCGTATAAAAAAACGCGCGATGAAATGATGGAAAGATATAATTCGTCATCGTCTAAACTAGTCACATGCCTTTTTGATACTCCAGACGACAAATTAGTAATGAGAATGGAGGATATAATGGAAGTAGAAAGACATATATTTGAAGATATTGAAATTAACATTCCGAAAAAATATGATTCGATTTTGAAATCATACTACGGAGATTATATGAAACTTCCTAGTGAAGAGCAACGGTATTCACATCATCATTTTACGCCTTATTGGAACCAAGATTATTGTAAAATTTAACATAAAAGTGAAGGCGTATTTGTTTATATCGCTGTTCACGGAAAGGAAAAACTTGCGTACATGAACAAACAAGAAAGCGACATCTTGAACGCGCTGTTGATAGAGCCGTTTATAAATCAACGTATTTTAGCTGAAGTGTCAGGACATTCATTGGGTGTAGTCAATCGTTCACTGAAAGATCTGATAAAAGCAGATTATCTGGATGACTCAATCCGACCAACAGTGAAAGCAATTACTGAGTTCAAAGAGAAAACTCCTCAAAGAGCAATTATTTTGGCTGCTGGATTCGGAATGCGTATGGTTCCGATTAATACGGAAATGCCAAAAGGGCTTCTTGAGGTCAATGGAGAACCTCTCATTGAACGTATTATAAAGCAACTTCATGAAGTGGGAATCAAAGAAATCTATGTAGTAGTAGGTTTCATGAAAGAAAAGTATGAATATTTAATTGATGAATACGGAGTGGAATTAGTCGTAAATTCAGAATACGCTGCTAAAAATAATCTTCATTCTTTGAAACTCGTTAAGGAGCATTTGGAAAATTCGTATATCGTTCCGTGTGATATATGGTGTGACCGAAATCCATTCCATCGGCATGAGCTTTATTCATGGTATATGGTTAGTGACCTCGTAGACAATGAGAGCAATGTTCGTGTTAATCGGAAAATGGAACTTGTCACTGTGCCGGAGTCTTCTGGCGGCAACGCGATGATTGGAATTTGTTATCTGATCAAGGATGACGCAGATATTGTAGAGCGGCGTATTGAAGAATTATGTGGAAATCAAAGATATGATGGTTCTTTTTGGGAAGAGGCATTGTATCACAAAGATCGTATGATTGTTGCTGCGCGTGTTGTACATTCGGCAGATGTTGTGGAAATCAATACCTATGAGCAGCTCCGGGAAATTGATAGTGATTCTAATCAGCTAAAAACAGATGCAATTCAAGTGATTGGCAAAGCATTGAATGCAAAATCAGATGAGGTCACAGATATTACTGTCTTGAAAAAAGGTATGACAAATCGCTCTTTTCTCTTTACTTGTAAAGGAAAAAAGTACATCATGCGTATACCAGGCGAAGGGACAGATCAGTTGATTAATCGCAGACAGGAAGCAGAAGTGTATCACACAATAGATGGTAAAAAAATCTGCGATGACATTGCCTATATTAATCCTGAAAACGGATATAAAATTACGGAGTTTCTGGAAGGAGCCAGAGTATGTGATCCGTTAAATTACGAAGATGTTAAAAAGTGCATGAAGCGGCTACGAGCATTCCATGAGCTAAAGCTGAAGGTGAATCACGAGTTTAATATCTTTGACCAGATGGAGTTTTACGAAACCCTATGGGATGGAACGCCCTCTGTCTATAAAGACTATCAAAAGACAAAGGAAAATGTTCTTTCGTTGAAGCCCTATATTGATGCCAATGTATCTGAAAAGGTTTTGACACACATTGATGCAGTGCCGGATAACTTCCTTTTTGTTCAGCAGGACGGCAAGGAAGAAATACGCTTGATCGACTGGGAGTATGCAGGAATGCAAGACCCCCATGTTGATGTGGCGATGTTCTGTATCTATTCGCTTTATAACAAACGGCAGGTAGATCGTTTGATAGCGGCATATTTTACGGAAGGATGTGACGATGCAACCAGAATTAAAATTTATTGTTACATTGCGGCTTGTGGACTGTTGTGGAGCAACTGGTGTGAGTATAAGCGAAACTTGGGTGTGGAATTTGGAGAGTATTCGCTACGCCAGTATCGGTATGCAAAGGAATACTATCGAATCGTTCAAGATGAATTAAAGAAGCAAAAAGAAAGCGAGGATAAATAAATGCACAAAGTGGAAAGAGCAATCATCATGGCGGCAGGACTTGGCAATCGAATGCACCCAATTACGCTAACCACTCCGAAACCACTGGTTCGTGTGAATGGAATTCGCATGATTGACACGGTAATCGATGGTTTGCATAAGAACGGAATCCATGAGATCTATGTAGTGGTTGGATACTTAAAGAAGCAATTTGAGAAACTGGAACAGGAATATCCGGGAGTTAAACTCATTGAAAATCCATATTATGATACTTGCAACAATATAGCTTCGCTTTATGTCGCACGAGATCATATTGAAAACGCAATCATCATGGACGGAGATCAGATTATTTATAATCCTGACATTCTTTCGCCAGAATTTGAGCGTTCAGGGTATAACAGTGTTTGGACAGACGATGAAACGGACGAGTGGCTTCAGACTGTAAAAGACGGAATTGTGACCTCTTGCAGCCGGACTGGAGGCAAGGGAGGCTGGCAACTGTACAGCATTTCCAGATGGACAGCCGAAGATGGTCGAAAGTTGAAACATTTCTTGGAAGTAGAATTTGAAGAAAAACAAAATCGACAGATATATTGGGATGATGTTGCAATGTTTTGCCATCCTAATGAATTTGAACTTGGAATTCGGCCAATGGATTCAGCGGATATTATCGAGGTGGATAATTTATCAGAATTGATAGCATTGGATGAAAGTTATAAAAAATATGAGGAGAGTAATTAAAATGGACACGAAAAAGGGATGCGGCAAAATAGACTGGATGATAACATTGGTGCCATTGGCTATTGTAATAGCACTCTGCGTACTTTTCTTCTTTGTGCCGGAACAGTCAAATGCGATATTGAGTCAAATTCGCTTCTTCTTTGGGGATACTTTCGGAACGTATTACCTTATTATTGGCCTTGGAATCTTTATTGTTTCTCTTTACATTGCCGGATCAAAGTATGGAAATATTGTTCTCGGTGAACCGAATGAGAAGCCAAAGTATTCTTTTTTCGCATGGGGTTCTATGATGTTCACCTGTGGTCTTGCGGCAGATATTTTGTTTTATTCATTCTCTGAATGGGTGTTGTATGCAACAGATCCACATATTGCAGAAATGGGTAGTATTCAGGATTGGGCGGGGGTATATCCTCTATTCCATTGGAGTTTTATTCCTTGGGGCTTTTATCTCGTGCTGGCCGTTGCATTTGGCTTTATGCTTCATGTGAGAAAAAGAAACCGTCAGAAGTATTCTGAAGCCTGTCGTCCGATTTTAGGAAAGTATACAGATGGATGGGCTGGCCGGATTATTGACCTTCTGGCCGTATTTGCACTTCTTGCGGGTACTGCAACTACATTCAGCGTTGCAACACCGCTGATGGCAACAATTATTGGTGAACTGTTCCATGTTGCAATTAGCCGTACTGTGATCAATATTATTATTCTATTGATCACTTGTGCTGTATATACTTATTCTTTGCTGCATGGATTTAGGGGAATTAGCAAGCTGGCAAACATTTGTATTTATATGTTTTTCGGACTGATTGTCTTTGTTCTTTTGTTTGGAGGAGAAACACGATATATTGTTGAGACTGGATTTGCATCTTTGGGTAAGATGGTCCAAAACTTCATTGATTTGTCTACTTTTACTGATCCGCTTAGAACTTCGAACTTCCCGCAGAACTGGACAATCTATTACTGGGCATATTGGATGGTATGGTGCGTTGCAGCTCCGTTCTTTATCGGAAATATATCTCGTGGCAGAACAGTGCGTCAGACGATTCTTGGTGGTTATGTATTTGGTGTTGGCTCAACTCTAACGAGTTTTATTGTGCTTGGAAACTACTCGATGGGAATGCAAGTCACAGGGAAAGCTGACTTTATTGCGCAGTATATGGCTGATGGTGATCTTTACGGAATGATTGTAAGTATTATAAAAACAATGCCGTGCGCACCGGTCGTTATGGTGGTTGTGCTTTTGACGATGATTGCCTTCTATGCAACTTCATTTGATTCCATTGCGCTGACGGCGTCTTGCTATAGCTATCATAAACTAGAAGATGATGAACAGCCAAATAAGGGCATTCAGCTTATGTGGTGCGTTCTTTTAATTCTGCTACCGATTGCGTTGCTGTTTGCGGAAAGCTCCATGAATAACCTTCAGTCTGTAAGTATCGTTGCTGCATTCCCTATCGGTGCGGTTATTGTAATGATTACAGTGAGCTTTATCAAAGATGCCAAAGCATATATTAATGAAATGCTGAGTCAAGGAGAGAATGATGCAAGAAATTGATACCATTGTGTATGCAGGAAGATTGAAAAATAAAATGGAGCTGATGAATAGTTCATCTGGTGGGGCATTTATAGCTGTTTCAGATTATTTTCTGGATAATAATAATGCAGTGGTATGTGCGGTCTATGATTATGAAAGTCATGCTACGGAATTCCATCTAATAGAAAGCAAGGAAGAAAGGAATAAAGCTATTGGCTCAAAGTATATGCAGAGCAAGCCGGGACAGGTCTATAGAACTGCAGAAAAATGGCTGAAGGAGCACTCGGAAAAGAAATTGCTTTTTGTCGGGATGGGTTGCCAGGCAGATGGATTCCGTAAGTTTGCAGAGATAAAAGGATTCCGTGAAAGAGTATGCGTGGTCGATATTATTTGCCATGGATCGCCTAGTCCAAAGTTATGGAGGGAATATGCGGAATCTATAGAGAAGAAAAATGGAAAGATCACATATTTAACATTTAAGGATAAACGAAACGGCTGGAAAGTACCTACTGCATTTGTAACCGTTGCAGGCTATGAATATTCAATTAAGGACTATGTTAAAGTGTTCTATAACCGGTGCGCGCTGAGACCGTCATGTTATATGTGCCCATATGCAACAATCGAGAGGAAAACAGATATGACGATTGGTGATTTCTGGCATATCGATGAAATGATTCCAGACTTTTATGATGAAAACGGAAATTCTCTCTTTTTGATTCATACAGATCAAGGAGAAAAACTTTTTGATGATATTAAAGAGAATTTGGAATACAGACTAAGTGACACTAAACAATGCTGGCAAGCAAATTTGGAAGCACCTACTAAAAAATCGGAACTTCGAGATACATTTTGGGAAGACTATTATAGAGAGGGAATCGACTATATAATGAAAAAATATGGAAAGACTCCATTAAGAACAAAAGTAAAGAATAAACTCCTTAAATTTATGGGGGGGGGGGTACACAAAAAGTAACCCTTGCTATGCTGATTACTCCGAAAGGAGGGCAGCATAATGAACTGGAAGCAGCCTAAGGTATATGCAGTAAAACATAAAGATGAAGCAACAAGAGCAGCTTCCAGATCGGGTGGCATTTTTACAGCTCTTTCGGATCAGGTTTTATCTAACGGTGGTGTGGTCTATGGGTGTGTTTTGACGGATAAATTTGATGCCGTACATATTCGCGCTGATAATGAGGAAGATCGCAATCGAATGCGAGGCTCAAAATATATCCAGAGTAAACTAGGTGATACATTTAAAAATGTCAAGGCAGATCTCGATGCTCAGAAGAGCGTACTTTTCTCTGGAACTTCATGTCAAGTAGCTGGACTAAAGCAGTTTTTAGGGAAAAATTATGAAAAGCTCTTGTGTGTAGATATTGTCTGTCACGGAGTGCCGAGTCCTAAAGTTTGGAAAGCATATCTATTGTGGCAAGAACAAAAAAACAATTCGGCAATCCGGAGTGTTGACTTTAGAAATAAGGGAAAATATGGTTGGCGAGATCATGTCGAAACATTGAATTTCCAAAATTCAAAGTCTACTAATAGCAAGGTTTTTCGTACAATTTTCTACGGACACGCCGTACTTCGTCCGAGTTGCTATGAATGCCCCTATAAGTCAGTTATGCATCCGGGAGATATTACAATAGCAGACTATTGGGGAATTGAAAAAGCAGCCCCAGAGTATGATGATAATAAGGGTGTGTCGTTGGTTTTAATCAACAATGAATATGGGGAAAATAAATTTAATGAGATTAAGAATGCGATTGAGTGGAAGCAAACAAAATTAGAAGACAGTATGCAGCAACCATTTATAGCACCTTTCCCGAAGCCAAATAATAGGGAACAAGTCTGGAAGGACTTTTTCTGCGATGACTTTCAGAAATTTGCAATTAAGTATGGCGGCTATGGTATAGGCAATAAAATAAAGCGAAAGATTCGGAGTATAATGAAAAAATAAATATAGTTAAGGGGGATAATGGTGACAAAAGAAATACCAATTCCATACAAAAGGAAAGAAGAATGTTGTGGATGCACTGCGTGCTATGCAATTTGTCCTAAAGAGGCAATTTGTATGGTGGAAGATGAAGAGGGATTCGAATATCCACAAATTAATGATGACAAATGTATTCGTTGTTACCAATGTATTAAAGTTTGTCCTATAAAAGCGGCAAGAGAAATGCATTGATTATAAACAATTAAGAAGGAGGAGTTTTAATATGAGTCATAATCGTCGGGGGGGGGTACCGCAGTAGCTCCCGGAAGAATGCAATACTATCAATCATTATAGTTTTGCTTGCTGTGCTCCTTGGTACTCTTCTTTGGATGAACAAAAAAGATGAAGACAAGAAATCGGCAGAACTACAGGCACTCAATGCACAACTGTATCAGGAAGAACAGGAGAAAGCAGCGGCATTAAAGCAAAAGAAAGCTGATGATAGCTTTTATCAGAAATTGTCTGATGGCTTTGATGTTAATGTTTTGATTGTTGGCGATTCGATTGGTACTGGTGCAGGTAAAGAAACAGATGGACTGCAGTGGTTCAAACAGTTACAATCCTATTTAAGGACAGTTAATAAAGCGTCTGTAGCGGTAACCAACATCTCAATGGGTGGTAATACATCCTATGCTGGTTATGTTCGCACAATGGATTTGGAGGATAGCACTGACTATGATCTTGCGATAATCTGTTATGGCCAGAATGATAGATCAGACGGTTTTTCTACATACTATGAATCCATTATCCAAGCTATCAAAAAGAAGTACCCGGATTGCTCCATTATCTCAATTCTCGAATCTTCTCAGCGTGAGTATACGGAGAAGATGACCACGATTCAAAGTATCTGTGACCATTATGGAATCCCTGTAGCAGACACAATTGCAGCGTTCAATAACTCTGGCAAGTCTTATGACGATTTGACCAAAGATGGTGTTCATCCAAATGATGCTGGTCAGACAATCTACTACGAAACCGTAAAGGCTGTTATTGATGAGAATATAGCTGCGTCTACTGGAAAGATGAAGGATACAGATGTTATTAATGCAGATGTACATAAGTTCGATAACTTCATCTGGTATGGTGCGGATATTGATTTTGAGCGTGTAGATGATACGACATTTACTCTGAACGCATCTGCGTCTGGAATTTTGGGTATCGACTATACCTTTGAGTCTGGTGACAATAAAGCGGACATCTACGTGGATGGCGAACTATACAAATCTCCTACTGTTACGTTTAACTATGACTTCTCCCAGCGTCATATCATGGTAGTCAGCGATGACTGCACGGTAGAAAAGGAAATCAAAGTCGTGTTCAATAGCAAAGAACAAGCGGATGGCTTCCAGGGAATGTGCTTTAGCTGGGAATAACAATTTAGGCCGTGTGATTATTCTCACGGTAGCTGCTCAAATCTTCACACACCTCTCCGTGGTGAGCAGCAGGCAACGGTCTTATGACTGGCTGAGATGTGAAGAAGAATTAAGGAATCCAAGACAATGACTGATAATGAGATTTTCCAATTAGCTGAAAAGTTTAGAAGTGCCATATTGAGGTCAAATGTGAACGGTGAGTTCTTTAGAGACGGTTTTATTGAACTGTTTCCAAGAGGCAACTGTGGAATAGTCTGCAATTTGCTGGGGAGATACTTTCTGGAATATACCGATGTAAGAAGTTGGTACACATTTGGCGAGACCAAATCGGAAAGTCATGTGTGGCTCACACTAGAGAATGGAAGCATTGTTGATATTACAGGAAACCAGTATAGCAATCGAACCGGTGCGCTGCATTATGATCTGCCAGTATATGTAGGACAAATCGATGCATTCCATAAGCAATTTCGATTGAATGGTGAACCTTTAGAAATTACACCAGATGATTGGCCCCCGATTTCTTGGGAGAAACCGGTATCCAGCGGAAAAGCGAATCGCATACGAGAAAATCATGAAGTATGTAGATTGAGTGCGAAAAAGTATAAAACGAAGGGAGACCTCTGGCGTGATACAAAAGAAAATCATTGGCAACGAAATCCATATTGTTTCAGAAAAACCAGAAGAACTGTTCCCGTGTGATCCATATAAAGTGGCTGTATTAAAATGTGTAGCAGAGCTCATGAATGATTGCTTGGATAATATATATGAGATTATGCATCCGGCATATCCAAAGACTTTTAGACCGCGGCTCTATATTTCTTCGTCCAAGGAAATAAATGCAGTTGCAATTGGAAGCGGTGAGATTGTGGTTTACGCTGGGTTGATTATTAAGGTAATCGAATTGATTGAGCAAAAATATACAGATGATATTTTAAATGAATATAATATTTTAAAGTCTACATCCAAAGATGAAATTCGAGCAGGAATTCGTGTGTATACATGGAGATTTATAGTCTTACATGAATTGTTCCATATATGGCATGCTCATAGTGTATGGTGTTCTAAGTATCACTTCACTGAGAATGGAAAAGTCGAAAATAACATCAATGAGAACGAAGTGATTGACGATCAAGTAACAATACTTGATGAAATGGTTTTGCAAAAAAGATTCGAACTGACAGAAAAAGAAAAACAGGCGTATATTACCAGTCAAGCGATGGAACTGGATGCTGACAGCTGTGCAATTTCTATGATTATCAATATGTTGATGAGGGATGCGATGGCACGGCTAGAGCAAGAGATTATTGAGGATGATGAAAAGTATATTACGGCTGAAGTTGGTTTGATTATGGGAGCACTAGCAACTGCTTTTTCATTATTTGACGGCAATGCGGGTGCAAAATTTGAACTATTAAAAGTAGATCTTGAAAGTGTGACTCATCCAATTCCGGCAATCCGTATGTATGTTGCAGAAGAAGTTGTAGATGGAATGCTGTGGAAATATTATCTGGACCAAGCAAAGCATTTTGAAATAGAAAAAGAATGGAAACATATAGTATGCGATGTTGAGCCGTATTACAAGGGAAAAGTTGATATGGGCAGAGTATTTTATTATACAGCCTATACTGAAAAAGCACAAAGACACCTAGAAAAATTGCGCTTCAGATTAAATGATATGAGAGAAACTTTGGAAAAAATAGCTTTGTGTGCATTGGCAGAGAAAATGGAAGATGAAGATATGAAGTTTGATCCTCAGTCGGTTTGGTTTACGGATGACGGGGTTAGCACACATGGCTGGATTAATCCGGCTACAAGGGAAAATACGGCTATAAAGCTGAGATGACAGTATATGCGAAGCTGGTTGGAAATATAAAGGATTTTATAATTTGAGCAATATGAAGAATGAAGTAATAGAAAGAATATGTATCGATTGCAGAAGAAAATTCCTAATTTATCCTAATGCACAGGATTTTTTCAAATCCCGTGGATTAGAACTTCCTAAACGATGCAGGGCTTGCAGAGAAAAGAAAAAACAGGAGCGAAAAGCGGAAGAAGCTGCGAGACAGTTTGAAAAAGAGCTATCTGATTCACCATATGTAATAAAGGAAGTTTCAGATATTGACGTTAGCTCACCTGCAACAACGCTTTATGTGATAGGAAATGGTTTTGATTTGGCGCATGGTGTTCCATCGTCCTATTCCAAGTTCCGGGATTGGCTCGGAAGGCGCAGTGCTCTTAGAGAAACGTTGGAGACATACATCAGAAATGATGCGTTATGGTGGAATTTAGAAGAAGCATTGGCTGACCTCGATTTAGATACGCCTTCGATGGCGATTCCAGAAATGCTGGATGCTTTTGGGGCTTATGATCCGGATGCACAGATGGCAGATTATTATGCGGCAATTGATATGGCAATGAATCCGGTTGATACTATAACAAATGAACTTCCTAAAAAGTTCCGTAAGTGGATTGAATCTTTGAGCGTGGATTCAAGTGTGAAACCATTATCCGGTCTGGTAAAACCTGGCGCGAAATATCTTAATTTTAATTACACAGAGTTTGCAGAAACACTCTATGGTGCAAAAGGTGTGTGCTATATACACGGGAGCAGGAAGAACCGCAAAGCCAAACTGATTCTTGGCCACTCCTATAAAAAGTATGTACCAGATGTCAGCGTCAAAATGCCGAGATTCAAAGACGGCTTCAAACGGGGAATGGTGAATGCTGCCTTTGATGATGCTATGGTTCACGCCGGGTGGTATGATCAAGCAACAACAAAAAACAGCAGACAGATAATAAAAGAACATGAAAGCTTCTTTGATGGCCTTTCTGACATTGATACAGTCATTGTTATAGGACACTCACTTTCGGAAGTTGATATGGAATATTTTGAGAAAATTTGCAGTGAGATTCATAGCGATGCAAAGTGGATTTTCAGTTGCCATGACGCTGGCGGATTAAAGGCAATCAATGCATTTGTAAAGGCTATGGCTATTGGAACAGATAGAGTTACGATATTTAGACTGTAAAAGTTCAGAGAAAGGGTGTGGAGACGTAATATGGACCAAGAATTATTCAATCCACAGTCTTCGTCCGTGACCTCCTCCCGAATCCTGTACACGCCGTCCACGTTTGCGCGGACATCGTTACTGCATCTGCAGGAGGTCGGATCGTTGCAGGCCATCCACCCGCATACATCGACCAGAACGAACCTGACCTCGTTTCTGTGCTTTGTTGTTCTGTCAGGCACCGGAAGCCTTACCTATGAAGGAACGGCCTATAAGCTGTCAGCAGGGGACTGCGCGTTCATAGATTGTCGGAAAGCGTACAGCCATTCGACATCCGATAATCTATGGTCTCTCCAATGGTGCCATTTCTATGCACCGTCTCTTCCAGCTGTATATGAGAAATACAAAGAGCGAGGCGGTCGGCCTGTATTCCACCCGGCGGATATAAAACCGTTCACTACACTTCTGACGGATATCTATGATTTGGCATCATCTTCCGATTACATACGGGATATGCGAATCAATGAGAAGCTGGGGACTTTACTCACCTTACTGATGGAGCAGTCATGGCATCCAGAGAGTATTACAATATCTCGAAAGCGGCTGGAACTTGCAGCCGTGAAGGAGTATCTGGACGAACACTTTACAGAGAAAATTGTGCTGGAAGAGTTGGCAGAGAAGTTCTTTATTAACAAGTTCTATCTATCGAAAATCTTCAAAAAGACTTATGGAACGACGGTCAACAGTTATCTCATCTCGAAAAGAATCACCAGAGCCAAGCAGCTACTCCGATTTACGGATATGACTGTGGATGAAGTTGGTGTTGCGGTCGGTATGGGAGATGCAAACTACTTCAGTCGAATGTTCCGAAAAGTTGAAGGCATCAGTCCAAGAGAATATCGGAAACAGTGGTGAACACAGGGGAGAACGCCCTGTGTTTTCCTGGAAAGCATATAGTTTGAAACGAAAATAAAAAGAGAGGCGCAACGATGGATACAAGACAGACAAGGCCAATAATACTCACAGTCCCGGCCTTTGAAGACTTCAGAGGATATCTTGCCGTGCCATACGACCAATCTATAAGTTTCAATGTTCGGCAGATCAATCAGGGATACAGCAGGAAAGCGTTCACACTGCGAGGTCTGCATTATCAGGAAGGGGAACACGCCCAAGCGAAGTTGGTATCCTGCCTGCGAGGGAGCATATTCAATGTGGCCGTAGATCTTCGCCCCGGAGAAACCTTCGGTCACGCATACAGTGCGGTGTTGTCTTTTGAAAATCGAAAGCAGATGCTGATTCCCAGAGGCTTTGCTCATGGGTACCTGACATTGGAAGATGATACCCTGATGCAGTGGTGTGTGGATAATGATTTCTGTGCAGAAGCAGCGAGAGCAGTGCAATACGATTCAGATTTCATCTGGGAAGGTGAGTCGTGGCCGGAAGCTGAGTATATAATATCGGAAAAAGATCGGAATTCTGTGAGATTGGAGAATTTTTGTGGGAGATAAAAGGCCATATAAACTAAGAAAATCCGGTGCTGGCCGGAAACCGTTGAAGCCGAACTATGATGCGGCAGCTATCCTGCAGGAGCAGATGAAAGCGGCTGTGGCTCTCTATGCAGATAATTCCCTTCAGACAATCGCAGACACACTATCTCTCAATCCCATCAGGGTGCGAAAGCTATTGATCACAGCCGGTGTTTATGAATCTGAAATTGCGGATGCGGTGAATTCTGCTTTTGAGGAAAAACAGGGGATGCTTTATAAAGAAGCATTGGAAGCGGTGGCAGCAGAACTGAATTTGTCAAAAGCATCAGTGACTTCTTACTTACCTTATAAGAAAGGCGTGTATTTCAGAGAAAACTGTGAGAGGGAGCAGATCAGCGTTGTGGCAGAGGGACTTCGACGAATGCGGCAGAGGAAGAAAGCAGTTGAAGTGTTGCAGAGCAGTCATGATGAACAGCATCTCTGGAAGTGTATCGTTGCTTTTCAAGGATACCGGTTCAAGACGATATCTGGATTGCCGTTTTCCTATAAGATCAAGACCGGGCGGAATGGGGAACTGACCAAGGAACTGTGGATCGATCGTCGAGAAAGCAGTAAGAGCCTGACGTGGAGTTCGGTACTGCTTGCTTTTGAAAAGACGGAAGGAAAGCCGCTGGTAGAACGGCCAAAAGCATTGGGAGATATCCGTGGCGTGGCCTATATTTATGGGATGTTCTATAGGTTTGGTCTGATCGAGGTGCCAGTGAAACAGGACGAGCCAAGAAGCGATCCGACCAGTTGACCAACAAAAACCAATATTGTGCTAATAGAACACTGCTTTAGCACTTTAGGTAAGCTGCCAAAATCCATAAAATATAATTATACGATAAAATATACTCAATACATCAAAAGATAAATCGTTTCTTAGAGAGGAATAAAACACATGAAAAAAGCACTCATCACTGGTATCACTGGTCAGGATGGTTCCTATCTGGCAGAGTTCCTTCTGGAGAAGGGCTATGAGGTCCACGGCATTGTTCGCCGCGCTTCCATCTCCAACACCGCTCGTATCGACCACCTGATCGAGAAGAACGCTATTACCCTGCACGACGGCGACCTGTCCGATTCTTCCGGTCTGATCCGTCTGGTGGGAGAGATCAAGCCCGATGAGATCTACAATCTGGCTGCACAGAGCCATGTTCAGGTTTCTTTTGATGCTCCTGAGTACTCCGGCGATGTGGACGCACTGGGCGTTCTGCGCGTGCTGGAGGCCGTCCGTGTCTGCGGCCTAACCAAGACCTGCAAGGTGTATCAGGCTTCTACCTCCGAGCTGTACGGCAAGGTCGAGGAAGTTCCCCAGCGCGAGACCACTCCGTTCCACCCCTACTCTCCGTATGCTGTTGCAAAGCAGTACGGTTTCTGGATGGTCAAGGAGTACCGCGATGCTTACGGGATGTTCGCCGTCAACGGCATCCTGTTCAACCATGAGTCTGAACGCCGTGGCGAGAACTTTGTCACCCGTAAGATCACGCTGGCTGCTGGTCGTATCGCCGAGGGTCTGCAGGATCATCTGGAGCTGGGCAACATGGACTCCCTGCGCGACTGGGGCTATGCCAAGGATTACGTTGAGTGCATGTGGCTGATCATGCAGCAGGATAAGCCGGAAGACTTCGTCATTGCTACCGGCGTGCAGCACACCGTCCGCGACTTCACCGAGAAGGCTTTCGCAGCCAACGGCATCACCATCCGCTGGGAGGGCACCGGCATCGACGAGAAGGGCTATGATGCAGCTACCGGCAAGATGCTTGTCTGCGTGAATCCTCAGTGGTTCCGTCCCACCGATGTGGACAACCTGTGGGGCGACCCCACCAAGGCTAAGACCGTTCTGGGCTGGAACCCGCAGTCCACTACTTACGAGCAGCTGGTGGAGATCATGGCCAAGCACGACCGTGAGCGTGCAAAGCGCGAAAAGGCCCTGAAGAACGTCTGATGCAGGCAAAGAATCTCTGCTTTTATCTGTCAGATCACGGCTTCGGGCATATCGCCCGGAATATTCCGCTGATTGCAGAAGCTGTGCGCAGAATCGATGGGTATGTTTATGTGGTGTGCGGGGAGCGGCATCTGGAATTTGCAAAGGCCAATCTGCTGGAGCTCCTTACGCCGGAGCAGTCTTCCCGTATCCGGTATCGTGCCGAACATACCGACATTGGGTTGATCCTTCAACAAGGCACGCTGCTGGTCGATACGGCTGCGCTGACCGATGCTTGTGTGCAGTATCTGGCCGAACGGACGGAACGGGCAAAGCAGGAAGCTGACTGGTTACGTCAACACGATGTTGCGGCCGCTCTTTGCGATATGCCCCTTTGGTCGATTTCGGCCTGTGAGCAAGCCGGTGTGCCGCTGCTCTATGTGGGAAATTTCACATGGACGGAGCTGTACCGGGAGTTTTTACCGGAACATATCTGGAAAGCATATGCTGCAGAGTACCGGAAGATACAGCGCGGAATGCTTTATGCGCTGCATAACCCGGAAATGCTGGAGTTTCTGCCTCGGGCAGAGTTGAGCGAAACTTCGTTGGTGGCGCGCCCCTTCCACCCGGACGAAATTCGGGCGATTCGTGCGCGTTATACCTGCCCGATCGTGTTTGTGGCCTTGGGAATGTCGGCACAGTTCACACAGCCTGTCTCGGTAGAAGGCGTGGAAGCTCATTTCTACGTCACAGAGGGTGTTCCGCTGACGGGAAGCAATGTGACGGTGATTCCGTATTCTACGTTGCACACGCAGGACTATGTGGCAGCAGCAGATTACGTGATCACCAAGGCGGGCTGGGGCACGGTGGCCGAATGCCTGCTGGCGCAAAAGCCAATGGCTCTGTTTGCGCGCGACAGCGTGCTGGAAGACCGCACGACCATCCGCAAGCTGGAACAGAAAAAGTTGGGGATAAAAGTTACCTACGAGCAGCTGACGGAAATGTCAGACTTACTCGAACAAATGAAACAGATCACCTATCCGGCAGTGCCGGAATATCACAACGCAGCGGCCGAAATTGTTTCAAAGCTGCTGACGCTGACTGAATAAAGGAGCGTCTTATTATGATGGAAAAGAATGCTAAGATTTATGTCGCAGGTCATCGCGGCATGGTGGGCTCTGCAATCGTTCGTGAGTTGCAGCGTCAGGGCTACACCAACATCATCACCCGCACCCACAAGGAGCTGGACCTGACCCGTCAGGATGCTGTGGAAGAGTTCTTCGCACAGGAGAAGCCGGAGTATGTGTTCCTTGCTGCTGCCAAGGTCGGCGGCATCGTGGCAAACCAGGAAGCTCTTGCCGATTTCATGTATGACAACATGACGCTGGAGATGAATGCCATCCACTCTGCATGGAAGAACGGCTGCAAGAAGCTGGAGTTCCTCGGTTCCTCCTGCATCTACCCCCGCATGGCACCGCAGCCCATGAAGGAAGACTGCCTGCTGACCAGTGAGCTGGAAAAGACCAACGAGGCTTATGCACTGGCAAAGATCAGCGGTCTGAAGTACTGCGAGTTCCTGAACCGTCAGTATGGCACCGACTATATCAGTGTCATGCCCACTAACCTCTATGGCCCCAACGACAACTATCACCCCACCCACAGCCACGTGGTTCCGGCGCTGATCCGTCGTTTCCATGAGGCCAAGGAGCAGAACCTGCCTAGCGTTACCTGCTGGGGCGATGGCTCTCCGCTGCGTGAGTTCCTGTATGTGGACGATCTGGCAAACCTGTGCGTCTTCCTGATGAACAACTACTCCGGCAACGAGACGGTCAACGCTGGTACCGGCAAGGAACTGACCATCAAGGAGTTGACCGAGCTGGTGGCCAAGGTCGTTGGCTACACCGGCGAGATCAAGTGGGATACCACCAAGCCCAACGGCACTCCCCGCAAGTTGCTGGATGTGTCCAAGGCCACCAATCTGGGCTGGACCTACAAGACTGAGCTGGAAGACGGCCTGCGCCTGTCCTACGAGGACTTCCTGAACAACCCGATGCGTGCAGAGCGCTAAAATAAACGATTTGAAAAGGTCGTGTGTCCGTGCAGGGCCACGGTCTTTTTTGTTAAATGATAGGAGAAGTATTATGAATCTGGTGTTATTGTCCGGCGGTTCCGGCCAGCGTCTGTGGCCGCTTTCCAATGATATTCGTTCCAAGCAGTTCATCAAGATCTTCCATCGAGAAGACGGCGAACTGGAATCCATGGTGCAGCGTGTCTACCGTCAGATCAAGACGGTTGATACCGATGCAACCGTCACCATTGCTACCTCCAAGTCTCAGGTCTCGGCCATCCATAATCAGCTGGGCGAGGAAGTGGGCATCAGCGTGGAGCCTTGCCGCCGGGATACTTTCCCGGCCATCGCTCTGGCAGCAGCCTACCTGAAGGACGTGCAGGGCGTCGGCGAGGAAGAATCCGTAGTCGTCTGCCCGGTAGACCCCTATGTGGAGAACGACTACTTTGAGGCGCTGAAAGCACTGGGCGACCGTGCCGCTGTCAGCAGCGCAAATCTGGTCCTGATGGGCATTGAACCGACTTATCCCAGCGAGAAATACGGCTACATCATCCCCATCGGCAAGGAACAGGTCAGCAAGGTGTCCATGTTCAAGGAAAAGCCGACGCAGGAAGTGGCAAAGGACTACATTGCAAAGGGAGCGCTCTGGAACGGCGGCGTGTTCGCCTTCAAACTGGGCTATGTGCTGAACCGTGCCCATGAGCTGATCGATTTCGTGGACTATGAGGACCTGTTCAATAAATACGACACTCTGAACAAGATCAGCTTCGACTATGCTGTGGTGGAGCACGAGCCGGAGATCGAGGTCATGCGCTTCGCAGGCACTTGGAAAGACCTTGGCACTTGGAACACCCTGACCGAGGCGATGGACAGCCACGCGGTGGGCGAGGCAATGTTCAATGAGAAGTGCGAGAATGTCCATGTGGTCAACGAGCTGGATGTGCCCATCCTCTGCATGGGTCTGAAGGATGTGGTGGTCTCTGCCAGCCCGGAAGGAATTCTGGTTTCGGATAAGGAGCAGTCCAGCTACATCAAACCCTACGTCAACACGCTCGACCATCGGGTCATGTTTGCTGAAAAATCGTGGGGCAGCTTTAAGGTCATCGACATCGACAAGGCGTCTATGACTATCAAGGTGACCCTGAATGCAGGCCATCAGATGAACTATCACAGTCATCAGCACCGTGATGAGGTCTGGACGGTCATTGCCGGCAAGGGCAAAACCGTTGTGGACGGTATGGAGCAGAGCGTGAAGGCTGGCGATGTGATCACCATGTCTGCGGGCTGCCGCCATACTGTTATTGCCGAGACGGAGCTGAAACTGATCGAAGTGCAGCTGGGTGAAGCGATCGACGTCCACGACAAGCAAAAATTTGAGCTGGAATATTGAGGCACCGCAGGAGGCAGTTATGCAAAACAAAAATAAGCCTCTTTTGCTCCGGCCGTCCGGCAAGGATTATCTTTGGGGCGGCAGTCGTTTAAATGATGAATTTGAAAAAAACATCGACCTGACCCCTCTGGCAGAGACATGGGAGTGTTCTACGCACCCCGATGGTCCCAGCTATGTGGTGGGAGGCGCATTTGATAGACAGGAATTGGCAGAGGTGCTGAGAGCGCACCCGGAGTATCTGGGCGAGCGCCACAAGGGCGAAAATGCACTGCCGATCCTTATCAAATTCATCGATGCCAAGAAAGATCTGTCGGTGCAGGTGCATCCCACCGATGCCTACGCACAGGAGCACGAAAACGGCCAGCTGGGCAAGACCGAGATGTGGTATGTGCTGGATGCCGGACGCGAGGCGAGGCTGGTCTACGGACTCAAGCAGAACTGCACAAAGGCCGAGATGCGCAGGGCGATCGCAAACGGCACGGTGATGAAATATCTGCAAAAAGTCCCCATCCACAAGGATGATCTGTTCTTTATTCAGGCCGGGACAGTCCATGCCATCGGTGCGGGTGCATTGGTGGCCGAAATTCAGGAAAACTCCAACCTGACCTACCGCCTGTACGATTATGACCGTGTGGGCAAGGACGGCAAAAAGCGGGAGCTGCACATCGACAAGGCGCTGGATGTGGCGAACCTGAAGAGCAGCGCAGAGCCGAAGCAGCCCCTTCGGGTGCTGAAATACCGGCAGGGCATTGCCTCTGAGCTGCTGACCCGCTGCAAGTATTTTGAAGTGTACCGGATGATCGTCAATACCGAACGGCGGCAGAAGGTGCACTACCGGGCGGATGAGATCGCCTTCCGGGTGCTGCTCTGCGTCAACGGCTGCGGCACGATCTCCTATCAGGGCGGCACGATTCCGTTCTATAAGGGAGACTGCATCTTCGTCCCGGCGGATTCCGAGGTGCTGACCATCCACGGGCAGGCACAATTTCTGGATGTAAGAGGGTAAATAGTATGGATATCAAGAAAGAATATGAACGCTGGCTGGCGAATGCTACCGCAGATGCCGATGTAGTGGCAGAACTGAAAACGCTGGATGATGCCAAGATCGAGGACGCATTCTACCGTGACCTCGCCTTTGGCACGGGCGGTCTGCGCGGCGTCATCGGTGCAGGCACGAACCGCATGAACATCTATACTGTGGCAAAGGCTTCTCAGGGTTTGGCGGATTACTTAAAAGAGAACTTTGAAACTCCCTCTGTGGTCATCGGTTACGACAGCCGCATCAAGAGTGATGTGTTTGCAAAAGTCGCCGCCGGGGTGTTTGCCGCCAATGGTGTCAAGGTGAATATCTGGCCTGTTCTGATGCCTGTTCCTACCGTGTCCTTTGCAACTCGCTATCTGCACACCTCCGCAGGTGTCATGGTGACGGCTTCCCACAACCCCAGCAAGTACAACGGCTACAAGGTCTACGGCGCGGACGGCTGCCAGATCACCACCGAGGCTGCTGCGGAGATTTTGGCCGAGATCGAGAAGCTGGATATTTTCGCAGACGTTAAGACGAGTGATTTTGAAGCAGGCGTGGCAAGCGGCAGCATCCAGTACATCCCGGATGAGGTCTACACTGCCTTTGTGGAGCAGGTCAAGAGCCAGTCTGTTCTGTTCGGCGAGACCGTCAACAAGGATGTCGCCATCGTGTACAGCCCGCTGAACGGCACCGGTCTGAAGCCTGTGACCCGCACCCTGAAGGAGATGGGCTACACCAACATCACGGTGGTCAAGGAGCAGGAGCAGCCGGACGGGAAATTCCCGATCTGCCCGTACCCCAACCCGGAGATCAAGGAAGCTATGGCACTGGGCATGGAGTATGCCAAGAAGTGCAACGCCGACCTGCTGCTGGCGACCGACCCCGACTGCGACCGTGTGGGCATCGCAGTCAAGAACAAGGCAGGGGAGTACGAGCTGCTGACCGGCAACCAGACGGGTATGCTGCTGCTGGACTACATCTGCAGCCAGCGCCTCAAGCACGGCAGGATGCCCGCCGACCCGGTCATGGTCAAGACCATCGTGACGATGGACATGGGCGAACAGATCGCTACTCATTACGGCCTGCGCACCATCAATGTGCTGACCGGCTTCAAGTTCATCGGTGAGCAGATCGGCAAGCTGGAACAGCAGGGTAAGGTAGACAGCTATGTGTTCGGCTTTGAGGAAAGCTATGGCTACCTGACCGGCTCCTACGTCCGGGACAAGGACGGCGTGGACGGCGCGTACATGATCTGCGAGATGTTCAGCTACTATGCCACCAAGGGCATCAGCCTGCTGGACAAGCTGGAGGAACTGTACAAGACCTACGGCTACTGTTTGAACACCCTGCACAGCTATGAGTTCGACGGCAGCGCCGGTTTTGCCAAGATGCAAAGCATCATGCAGGCATTCCGTGGTGATATCAAGGTGTTCGGCGGCAAAAAGGTCGTCAAGCTGCTGGACTACGCACCCGGTCTGGATGGTCTGCCCAAGTCCGATGTGCTCAAGTTCCTGCTGGCAGATAACTGCTCCATCGTGGTGCGCCCTTCCGGTACCGAGCCGAAGCTCAAGACCTATATCTCTGTCAGCGCAGAGAATAAGGAAGCTGCCGAGAAGGTGGAAGCAGAGATCTGCAAGAGTGCGGAAGAGTACCTGAAGTAATTCGATAAAGAAAATCTTTAAATACCTCTGCACAAGCCTGAGTTAATATGATATACGATATACTCAGATTAACAACCCTACTATAGCAATATGTCCACGATGAACAGGCACACCACCTGCTTATCGTGGGCGTTTCGTTTTATACAGTGTCTTTATGAATGACGGTAAGGTTCTATTTTGAACTTTGCCGTTTTTCTTTTTGCACGAAATTGTGAAATTTTCAAAACTGTATTCAAAAACGGCTCTGTGGATTCCTGTTAATATAGGGGCTTTCAAAATCTTTTGTGAAAAGGCTTTCCTCTAGTTTTATGAGTGAAAAACAAATAAAATTTATGTTCTGAAATTAGGTAGTTCAACAAAATTTGAAAAACTGGTTGCCAAACAGCCATTTTAGATTGTTATAGGTAGAGGGGAACGTTGGAAAAATGAATTTTCTTTGAATTTTCAAAAGACCCGGTTTAAAAACACCCCTTAAAGTTTGTATAAGGTATAGGAAGTGTTTTCAAAAGTAAGCCAATTCGCTACGGTATCACTGATGAAATTCCCTAATTCCTTACAAAGTCACATCGCACCTTGAAAATTGAATGAGCCACCCCAGCAGGATACCTCCGGTACTGAATGTGCATTCTGCGCGTCTTACCAGAAAAAACGTCGGAGAAAATCGGGCAGGAACGGGCCGGGACAGAGTGGACGGTAGTTAAGAGCAAGATTCGCCTTTGTATACGAAACCGCTCCTACGGGCGATTTTTCTACGGCGGCATCTTGATGGGGATTGTGCTCCCCATACCCTCACATCGTGCAAAATCACATGATTTTGCCTGTTGGTGGCCTGTCGCAGCAGGTCACAGCCGGAGTGCAGATGCACTGCCGGGAAAATCAAATTCTTGATTTTGGAAAGGAGACCCCATGCCAAGAACGAAGAAAAAAGTGAAATCTATCGTAAAGACAAAAGTAATCTCCGCACGAGTTACAGAAACAGTACATGAATTTTTACACCGGCAGGCAGAAGATGCCGGGATGACCCTCTCTCAATTTGCAGCGCAGATGCTGATGAAAGGTCGCGTGAATACCTCGTATGTGTTCTATGTCCACCCGGACGAGATCGAAGCAATCACACGGGAGTTTGCCGCCATCGGAAACAACCTGAACCAGATCGCGGCTTTCTTCAACAGCGGCGGTATCCAGTCCCGTGCGATGCACGAAAACATCAACCATGCGATTGCCTGTATTTTTGAGATGCGGGAACAAGTCGCAGAAATGGCAGGAAAGAACTATGGCAATATTAAAGCACATCGCAAGTAAGAGTTCCAACTATGGTGCTGCACTGGAGTATCTGATTTTCAAGCATGACGAGCTTCGGAAAACTCCGATCCTTGACCAGAACGGAAATCGCATCATGCGGGATGAGTTTTATCTGGACGGTCTGAACTGTGAACCCTATTCCTTTGATGCAGCCTGCCAGCAGCTGAACAGTGAATATCAGAAGAACAAAAACAAGAATGAAATCAAAAGCCACCATTACATCATCAGCTTTGATCTACGGGACAGCACAGAAAATTGTTTGACGGGTAAACGGGCGCAGGAGCTTGGACTGGAATACGCAAAAGCAAATTTTCCGGGGCATCAGGCTTTGGTCTGTACGCACATGGACGGTCATAATGGCAGCGGCAATATTCATGTACATATCGTAATCAACAGTTTGCGAAAACTGGATGTGCCTAAGCAGCCCTTTATGGAGCGGCCCATTGACTGCAAGGCAGGGTACAAGCACCATGTGACGAACGAATACCTGAAACACCTGCAGAAATCCCTCATGGATTTGTGCCGCCGCGAGTTTCTGCATCAGGTCGATTTACTGTCACCATCCAGAACGGGTGTGACCGAAGCGGAGTATTGGGCACAGCGGCGGCTGGATGAGAAAAAACAGAAAATCGAAACGGAAGGATTTACGCCCAATCCGACAAAGTTTCAAACACAGAAGCAGCTTATCCGGGATGCCGTTGCCGCTGCTCGTGAGAAAGCAATCTCGTATGAAGATTTTCAAGACATCCTGCAGGATGAATATGACGTTTTCGTCAAAACACAACGTGGACGTTACAGCTATCTGCCGCCGGAACGGAACAAGTTTATATCGGAGCGTTCCTTGGGGGACAGTTGCAAAAGAGAATGTCTGGAAGGATTCTTCATTCAGAACGCAGAGAGAAATCTACGGTACAAGGAAGACTCCATACTGATCTTTACGACCAGAACCAGACTGCGGCTCGTTGTGGACCTGCAGGAGAATGTTAAGGCACAGGAAAATTTGGCCTATGCGCTAAAGGTCAAAATCAGCAATTTGCAGAAAATGGCTGAAACGCTGGTATGGGTACAGGAAAACAATATCAACGACCTGACAGAATTGAACGATCTGTGTAAGACAGCACAGTCCAATGCGCAGGCAGCGTATGAACGGCTGTCACAGGCAGAGGATGAACTGTACAAAACCAATGAGCAGATTCATTATGCGGGGCAGTACCTTTCCACAAAAGAGGTTCAGCAGCAATTTACGAAAGAAATTTTCAAGAAAAAATTCCGTGCAGAGCATTCCAAGGAATTGGATGCCTATGCAGAATCCGTGAAATATTTCCGGGAAGAAAACGATGGAAAGCTGCCATCGCTGAAATCTCTGAAAAAGCGGAAAGAAGAACTGACGCAAGAAATCGCAGAGAGGAAAAAGGCATATGCTCCTCTGAGGGAAGAATCCCGGCGTCTGGAAATTGCATCGGATAACGTGTACAGCATCTTCCGAAAGACCGATGAAATGAAATCCGACCTTGCATGGAAACGCGAGTGGGAGGCTAGAGTCCGCGAAAAGGCAAGGCAGGAGCAGGCTCGACAGGAACAGCGTGAGCGTCAACCGAAACGCAAGAAGCGCAGCTATGATATGAGCCTGTAATCAGCAGGGTCTTCCACCCCGCACCCCGGAACCCTGCCGGATGCGTAAGCCCGTGCAGGACTTTCCCATTCGGCAGGGACTTTTGAAAACGATTAGGAGGAAGTTTGAGTAAAGAGTACATCAAGGCACAAACCCCACTACCCGCTTATTTCCCTTATCCGAAATTTCTGCTGCAGATGAGCCTTTCCCATACGGCACGATTGACGTATGTTTTGCTGCTGGACCGCATGACCCTTTCGCAGAAGAACGGCTGGGTGGATGTGCAGGGCCGGGCGTATGTGCTCTATCCGTTGGCAGGGCTGGCGGAAGATCTTCAGAGCAGCATTTCCAGTGTCACCCGTGCCCTGCGGGAACTGGAAGCCGCACGGCTGATCGAACGGCGGTCCAATGGCTTTTCCAAGCCAAACCAGGTGTTCCTAAGCTTCCCATCTACTGCGCAGAAATGCACAGTCGAGATGGTCAAAAATGAGCGGCCTGATTGCTCAAAAGTGAGCAATACGATTGCGCAAAACTGCACACCTAACCAAATAAATAAGAACAACCTAAGATTGAACCAACTGAGTAGAACCAAAGAAGCATATGGGCGTTATCGGAATGTCTATCTGGAAGATTATTCAGAACTGAAAATGGAAATTGCAGAGTTAGATTCCCTGATTGATGACCTTTCAATCTATATGCAGTCTACAGGCAGGAAGTACGCAGACCATGCGGCGACCCTGCGTAGCTGGTCAGCACGGAAGAAAAGACAACAGAAACCGGGAGCAGGTATCCCGGACTATACCTACAACAAGGAGGAAAGTTTATGACGGAAACGATCCAGACAGCGATGGACAGGCTTATGACGATCTCTGTGGAACCGCAGGACTATGTTGCAGAAGATGGGCTGCTGTACTGCGGCAGCTGCAAAACTCCCAAGGAAGCGTTCTTTACGAACGGCAGAAAGCTGTTTGGGCGTGACCGCCATCCGGCTGAATGCCGGTACAGGCAGTCTACAAGGGAAAAGCAAGAGAAAGAAGAACGTGCAAGGCTGCATTACGAGAAAGTGCAGCGGCTGAAGCTGCAGGGCTTTACCGACTGGGCGATGCAGCACTGGACATTTGCAGACGATCACGGGCAAAATCCACAGATGCAGCTGGCACAGCGGTATGTGGCCCACTGGCCGGAAATGCGGGAAAAGAATGTGGGGCTGCTGCTCTGGGGCGGTGTTGGTACAGGCAAGAGTTTTATGGCGGGTTGCATTGCCAATGCCCTGATGGAACAGGAAGTGGCCGTCTGCATGACGAATTTTGCCCGAATCATGAATGAACTGAATAACGCCTTTTCCGGGCGAAATGAAGTCGTGGACAGGCTCTGCGGCTATCCGTTGCTTGTCATTGACGATTTCGGCATGGAGCGGGGCACGGAATATGCGCTGGAGCAGATTTACAACATTATCGACAGCCGTTACCGCAGCAGGAAACCACTGATCGTTACCACGAACCTGACCCTGACGGAGTTGAAGAACCCGCAGGATACCGCTCACGCCCGTATCTATGACCGTCTGCTGGAACTGTGTACCCCGATTGCCTGCACAGGCCCCAGCATGAGAAAGAATATAGGACAGGCAAAATTGAACTTGCTGAAAACACTTCTGGCCTGAATGGGAGGAACGCGATTGCAAGAAAACGGTAGAATGAATTGGCTGGAGCAGATCCACCAGATGAAGAACCGGGATATTCGCACGATTGAACAGTCTGAACTGGAGGAACTGCCGCAGGATGCAGTGGAACACGGACTGCCGCAGGAGGAAAGGCTGAAAAATCTGCTGGATAAGGTCCGAAATCCTTATTGCTATCTGGACAACGGAATTATTGTGAAGCTGAACTTTGCACCGAGAGGGAGCAGTACACTGTCTGAGCGCATTGGCAGGTGTTTTCAATCGGCCAGCTGAAAAGGCAGAGAATATTTCGGCAAGCTGCTGAAAAATCACACAGAAAAATTTCACACTTTAATGCGATAAAGCACTGGACAAAGGATGAGGATTCTGGTAAGCTGTTTGTGGGTAAGAAAATAGGAATGTGCCAGCTGAGTAAAGTTTGCTCGGCAGGCTTGTTCTACATAGAAAAATGTGGAGCCTTTCGCTTCTCTGACGAACAGTATTGCCGATTCGTTAAGGAGGTGGAAGGCTTTTGTTATACCCAGATATCAATTCGCAGAAGAAAACGCAGCGAAATTCAACTCGTTATCGTACCGCCCTGTATTTACGCTTATCCCGTGAGGATGGCGATAAGACAGAGAGCGACAGTATTGCAAACCAGCGCACACTACTGGAAGTCTATGCCGCAGACCACCCGGAACTGTGTATTGTGGATGAGTTTGTGGACGATGGTTACTCCGGCTCGAACTTTGAACGGCCTGCGTTCCAAAGGCTGTTTCGGGAACTGGAGCAGGGGACCATCAACTGTGTTCTGGTGAAAGATTTGTCCCGCTTTGGACGAAATTACATTGAAGTGGGGCGTTATCTGGAACGTATTTTCCCGGTCATGCGGGTCCGGCTGATTGCAGTGACGGATAATTATGACAGCCAATCTGCGTGGAAGACCAGCGATTCCATCATGGTTCCGATGCGGAATCTGCTCAACGATGCTTACTGTCGGGATATTTCCGTCAAGATCAAAAGTCAGCTTGCGGTCAAGCGGAAACGCGGTGATTTTGTGGGAAGTTTTGCAACCTATGGATACCAGAAGGGCCCCAGCAATCATACCAAACTGATCGTGGACGAACTGGCAGCGGAAACAGTGCAGAACATTTTTCACTGGAAGATCAATGGCATGAGCAATCAGGGCATCGCAAATCGTTTGAATGCGAAAAAGGTATCGTCCCCAGCTGCACGAAAGCTGCAGAGCGGTGCAAAGCTGAGCCTGCATTTCAGCAAGAGCGATGAGCCGCCGTGGTCTGCCAAGGCAGTGGACCGCATTCTGCACAACGAGGTCTATATCGGAAAACTGGTACAGGGAAAGACACGACGACTGGATTATCGCTCCAAAAAGAAAATGAACGTGCCGATGCGGGACTGGGTAATCGTGGACAACACCCATGAAGCAATCATTCCGGCAGAGCAGTTTGAACTGGTGCAGCGGATTCTGGAAACCGAAACTCGCAGGCCGAACGATGCCGAAACGGTGGCCCTGTTTGCAGGCTTTCTCTACTGTGGGGACTGCGGCAGCCGGCTGGTGCGCAGGTCGGCCAGCTATAAGGGAAAGCGGTATATCTATTATCAGTGCTCCGGCAGCAAACAGAACAAGGGCAGCTGCACGAGCCATAACCTGCGGGATGAAAAGCTCTATAACATTGCGCGGAATGCGCTCCAGATGCAGATCCAGATCGTGATGGAGGAAGCAGAGTTTGTAGAAAGCATCCGGCAGGCCCAGCAGGAACCCTACCGTGTGCGGCGCATCGAACGGCAGATTCGGCAGCTGACTGCAGAAAAGGCCCATACACAGGGCATTAAGGAAAAACTGTATGGGGATTACGCAGAGGAAATCCTCACACGGGAGGATTTCCTGAACTACAACGAACTGTACAGCAAGCGAATCGAAGAGTATGACCGCAAAATTGAGGAACTGGAGGCGGAACAGCAAAATTTACAGACTGCCCCGAATGCGTATCCATTTCTGGACGTGTACCGTAAGTATCGGAAACTGGAAGAAATCACCCGTCCGATGGTCGTGGAACTGATTGAGAAAATCGAAGTGTATGAGGGCAATCGGGTAGAGATTACGTTCCGATTCCAGGATGAAATTGCGGACCTGCTGGAGGAATTGCACCAAAAGCAGCATGAAGTGTCAGCTTGAAAGAAGGTCGTGATTTATGGCAAGAGTAAGCAAGAAAGTAAGCGCGGCACGGCAAGAAGCAGAAAATGCGCGACACCGTGTCTGGAAAGCTGCAATATACGCACGGCTGTCCGATTTTGATGATGCGCTTCGGGATGCAGAATCACTGGAAGTACAGATTTCTTACATCAAGGAGTATATCAACCACCGGGATGACCTGATGCTGCTGGATGTGTTTGCGGACAAGCGGTGCACAGGGATGAACTTTGATCGCACGGAATTTGAACGGCTATTGAAGGCGTTGCAGGATCGAAAAGTCAACTGCATTGTGGTAAAGGACTTCTCCCGACTGGGACGCAATTTCGTGGAAACAGGCCAGTATCTGGAACAGGTGTTTCCACTGTTTGGCGTAAGATTTATCGCCATCAATGATAATTATGACAGCCTGAACAGACAGAGCCAGGACGGGATGCTGGTGCCAATCAAGAACATGATCAATGAAATGTACTCGAAAGACCTGTCCCAGAAGATTCAGTCGTGCTTTCGTTCCAAGGAAGCACGGGGAGAAATCTATACCCCTGTTCCATTTGGCTACAAAAAGGATCAGAAGAATCATTTGGTTCTGGACGAGGAAGTCAGCGATGTGGTAGTTCGGATTTTTCTCTGGAAGAAATCCGGCATGAAAGAGCGCGAGATTGCAAAGAAGCTGTCTGCGCAGGGAATCCAGACACCTTTTACACGCCGCTGTCAGCTGGGATACCTGAAAAACACCTTGCGGGTAAAGGACCCAGCATGGCAGACTGTTTTCGTGACAAAGGTGCTGGAAAATCCAATCTACACAGGAACAATGGTCTATAACCGCATCGCCTACGATGAAGCGAATCGGAAAATCGGGCAGAATCCACGGGAAAGCTGGCGGATGGTGCCGGACAGCCATCCGGCAATCATCAGCTGGGAGCTGTTTGATGAGATCTCTGCATTGCGGGAAGCCGAGCAAGCAGTCAAGGAAGAGCGAAAAAAGTGGTGCAGACAGCGCAGAAAGAACAATCCGAACATCTTCAAAGGCAGAATCTTTTGCAAAAAGTGCGGAGAAAAATTGGTTTGTCATTGGCAAAGTGATGGTACGCTGTATTTTTACTGTGCATTCGGCTTTTTGAAGGAATCAAGTATGTCCTTCCGATTTTGCACCCCAATAAGAAGCGGCTTGCGTTGGTTATGTGCCCGGAAGAGGACAGCGCGTCTGTTGAATGGGCACGACAGAAAGACGAAAACTGGGTGAATAAGGATATTACATCATTGGAATTTGTGGAAAATATCTTCAGGCTCATGAACTGGAATCGGGAATGCCGTTATAAAGTGCTTGGACGAGTGGCTAATTCAGATCAGGGCCTTTGTATGTTGTTCGATCTGGAAGAAGCAATCATGTTCACCCCGAAGCCACAGGAATATACGGATCCGCTTACTGGTGAAATGAAGAAAAAGCAGATGAAATTCTTCCCGGATGCCTATAAGAACCGTATCGGAAAATCTTATAATGACTACATTGCAGATCATCAGATGAACATGTTTGAGGACTTCATTGGGTATCAGAGCTCTACTGTATTGGATGAGCCCGAACGGGAAGCAGGCACTACTTCAATACCGATTCCGCAACGTGAAGAATCTGAAAATATACCTTCGCCAGATTTACCGGAACAGCTTGAAAACGTACAACAATCAGGCAATGAGATTGCTGAGAGAGGAATGCAGACATGAATTCGGGACGAATTATGAATTTGCTGGTGACAATTCCGGCTGAAAGTCGGAGAATGAACGTGGGAAAAGATGTTATTCGTGTTCTTGGAAGTCCAGCCTATATCTGCGTTTTGCAGAGGAAAGATCGGAAGGCTATTGCAATCACGCCGTGTGCTGCGGAGCATCCCATGTCCTTTAAGGTCCCGGGCAGGCTACTGACCGATGGGCAGTGTCGGATGATGATTAACGGAATACAGTTCATTCAGGTGTTGCTGGAAGCAAATGGTCTGGCGGCAGGAAAAGACCATCAGTTTAAAGGACGGTATGATGCCGAGAAAAATGCAGTTATCATTTCGCTTGAAAAAGATGAACAAAGTGCCCTCTTGCCTCAAAAGTGTACAACTTGACATCACGTCCATTTGGTCGTATAATACGTCCAAATGGACGTGACGAAGGGAGCCAATATTATGAGTGCCGGAATTTTAGATGGCTTTCAAACGATAATTCCAACAGCGGCAGCCGTCTTATTGAAAAAACGACAAATGTTAAGTCTGACGCAACAAGAGATTGCTGATCGCGCAAAAAGAACCTTGCGTCAATATCAAAGGTTGGAATCTGGGGAAAGAAGTATTTTGACCTGTTCTTTTGGCTTGGCGTGTCGAGTAATTGAAGCTCTTGATATGGATGTTTCTAAATTCTATCATGGTGACTATTACCTTGAAGAAGAAGTGAAGACAATGAGAGGCAAAGGGATTGCCAGCAGAAAAAAGTCATCGATTTAAAGGACGGCATGATGCCAAGAAAGAGCAATATGGACAAATCTATGCCGAAAAGTTTATATCTGCAAGCTTGATATGCAAAGCGTTTTATGGTAAGATGGAAGCACAATAGGGAGAGTATACACTCCCGTTGAACCTGTTGCTGGGAAGTGAATGCTGATGGAAAACCAGCTTGCTTATGCGATAACTCAGACGAAATATAATTCGAGTGATGATAAGGCTGCTAAGAACAGCTGGTCACTAAAACTATATCGAATAAGCAGATAGGCTATACGGGGCTCAATTAGTTGAAAACCGATAACATAAGAATCCTAATAAGCAGTGGGGCATCTCTATGAATGAGCAATTGCTGAAAATGAATGGCTTATCGGTGGGAATTTTAGATGCACTATCATTTGAGTCGCATTTGGGAATTCCGTTGAAGAAGAACTTGCATTATTTTGATAAGGATTTGTTAATTGCTGAACTGATTTCGATGACTGAGTGGTTGGATGAACAGGAAATCCTTTCTAATATTGCGCTAGACTACAGGGTTAAGAGCTTGGATTCTATACTTTTGAAGTATGATCGTTACTATCCGGATCATCAGACACGAAAAGTGTTTAATGATATTCTGGGCTTCCGGGCTTTTTGTGATAGCTACGATCAAATATTAGAAGAAGAGTTTTCACCGTTCCGGATTGCTGATATGGCAAAAGGAAAGGCAGTGGATGATGGTTACAGGGGTGTCCATGTGTACTATCAGAAAAGTGGAAGACATTACCCCATAGAAATCCAATTTAATACGTTGTTTGATAGGCAATTAAATAACTGGCTTCACGATTATCTGTATAAAAAGAATTATCCCGTGGAAACAGGGAAGATAATGCGTGAAAAGTATGAAAATGGATTGATTCGGAATGAACATGAATTTAAGGAGGTGCTGAATAATGTGCTATTTGGTAGCAAAAGATCGTAATGCACATGGTTGTTTTGCTCTAAAAACGACGCATGGAAAGCATCTGGTGGAATTAAAAAGAGAATTGAACAGAGAGGTTGGATATAAGGGCGTACAGCTTGTAACAATCAGCAGGCCAACAGCGTATGGTGAGTATGCGCCTTACCACTTTGTGGATACAGAACAGGAATTTCAGACTCTTGTAAAGGGTCTTCGTCCATAAAAATGCTGTACGTGGGAGCAGTGTATTTCAGTTCAGGCGATTGGTGTGTGCTGGAATAATACCATCTGTAGTCAGGTTAAGCCCCCGAATTATGAATAAGAAGATAAGCCCTACAAGGCTCAAATTGGTGTATAAGTTACAGGAATATGTTCAGAGACCGAATAAGAAATATGCAAAGAAAATGATGCAGATTCATAAGTTCCCAGTTGCTACAATGAACAGAGATTGGCTGATTGAAAAGTTACAGACCGTGGAACGCTGGAAAAATGTATTTGAAATACAAGGCAGACAAGTATATTTAAGAAACTTCTCAGATGTGGAACACAGTATTGATCTATTTGCAGAAAGATATACAAAATCAGAAGTAACAGGACAAGAGTACGATACATCGGTTAAAAACAAGGCTGAACCGGTTAGAAGTGAAAATATTGCTGTCTAAAGATAAAGTAAAATCAGTGGGCTTGTACAGAATTAAAGAAGATCCCTGTTAAGTTCTGATGGATAGCTGGGCTGATTAACCTGTTCTCTGAAAGCCAGGAAAAAGAAAAGCTCAGTAAATAAAAAAAGAAACATTAATTTAATCAAAACAAGAAAGTCCTCTGCATCTATTCTGAAAAGCAATAAGCAGTGGGTGGGAACTTGTTTGTATCAGGAGGGGCGAGCATTCTGATAAGATGCGCTGTAGCTATTTGGTTATGAGCAAGTAGCGAAGCGGATTGCAAATATCCTTTGACTATGGCGATTATTTATTATTCAATGTACTAGGTTAGCGCAAAATGATAAAATACTTTTGAGAACGGAAATAATTTTCAAAGAGAGGAGTTCTCTGGTGAAAGGAATAACACAATATACTTTTTTGGATTGGATAACAATTATCGGCTTTCTTTTGACAGCATTAGGACTAGTATTAACAGTTATTAGTATTGTTAAAATTCAGAAAGTTAAAGATGCTCAAAAACAAGCCCAAGATAGATATGCTGAGTTGGTAAGAGTAAAAGAAATTGAGCAGTTATTATATGATTTGCAGAATTTCTTTAAACGATTACAATCAAATTCAAAAATACCGGAGAATGTGAAACAGCATTTGAATATTGCTGATTATTCTAATGAAATAACCTCTAATATAGCAACTATTGAAGCGATTAACAGAGCTTTCAATACGACTGTCAAAAATCAAATAAATATAGTGGAAGAGAATCCATTGTCAAGTCCTAAATATGTTCCAAATGGATATTATAATGTGGATTTTTTTAATAATATTATTTTAAAAGCTCAGACAAAGATTCTTATTTGTTGTAAAAGAAATACTAGGGTTTGTGCACAAGGAAATGTACAAAAATTATGCAAATTGGCTAACAGTGGATGTGAAATAACGATTGTATCGTTTTCGCCTAAAATGTCTAATGACTTATTGGAAGAAATTAGAACTTCTGTACCAAATCCACCGAAGGATGTAAGAAAACTAAAAGAGAGTCAAATAAGAAACAGAGAGCAATTATTGGAGAATGCACGTAATTCAGGGGCATCTAGTTTAAAATATTATGAAACACTGAAATTTCCATTTTTTCACTTGATTCAAGTTGATGATAGAGTATACTGGGGAATTGTTAATTATACAAAACACGGAGAAGATACATCACAAACATATGAGGAACGTCCGTATTTAATCTTTGAACAAAATGATCCTTTTATTGAAAAAATGCTACGGAAAGTTGATGATATTATTAGAAATAGTGAATATTTTGAGATTGTTAATGAACGAGAAGTAGATTAACGGTAAATAGTGTTAAAAAAGGAGTGCATAATTTGGACGATAAATATTATGGACGTTTTCGCGATCAGACACAAATTGCACTTATGGATTATCTGGAAGGAACGGAAATTGCATTAGAAGAGTTAATAAAAACCTTTGACCCTAATGGGAAGGTAAAAATCATTCCATCAATAGATTTAGGAATGCCGAATAATCTTATAAGGTTGCATGGTGGTTTTGCAACAGGAATGGCTGTATTGTGGAAGTGCAATAGGCCTATAGTCTTTATTGATGCAACGGTAAATTCCTGTGTAAGTTCATACTTTGAATTAGATGTAAACGATGCGTTTATAGAAAACTTTACTACCGAAAGAATTTATAAGATTTTGCAAAAACAGAATGATACTAACCATTGCTTTAACATAAAATCAGGTAATCATTTTATTTCATTATGCAAATCGAGAATGACAGGAAAAATATATCTTGTTCAACATTTCTCCGACAGCTTAGCAAAAGATGTGAATTTAGGCTTATACCTAACGGAAAATGTATGGTATCGAAATAATATGCAAATATTTAATTATAACGATAGATGCATTCGTTATCTTATAGATGCCTCAGCTGAAAAATTTTATAAGTGTGCTACCGAATTAGAAAAACTAACGAAAGAGGACCATTTATGGCTCGCAAAAGAAATAGCTGGTGACCATATTGTTAAATATTCTATGATGCCTCATTATGGCATGCCCAAAAGTAATGTGATAATTATAGGAACATTCTTTTGCGAGGATTATAGTGTGGTTCCTATTTTTTCCAAAGAAGCTTGTCCAATATACTTATTTCAACCTTCCAAAGATATGGAATTTGTACGATTTGAAGATTATCCCTTTGTTTTGATTCCACATGGATGGGGGCAAAAATTTATCGAGGAATACAGCTACACTATTAAATGTCAAAAGAAAATGCTCAAAATTTATGCTGATCAAAAATTGAAATATCAATTTGATATAGAAAGCCTTTCTCATTTACCGGATAAAATTGTAAATGTAAGAACTTATAAAAATAATGGCCAAGATTTTTTTTATCTAAATAGGGAGAATTTGAAAGGTAAAATTGTAGATATTTTAGATCAGAAGGCTGCTTTAACAAGGTTGAGTAAAGGGGTAGAGTATTATGAGTAAGGGAACTCTTTATGTTATTCGGCATTGTGCGACAGAATATAATGCCTCAAATTGGATTTCTGGTAATTCTGATGTTCCAATAATTGATAAAACTGTTGATATATCTTGCTATAGTAGAAGCGATAATATTAAAGTTTATTCTTCACCTTTAAAGAGGTGCATCCAAACGGGAAATCTATTAAAAGATAAAATAGGATTTAAACGGATGCAGCTTGATAGTCGTTTAAAAGAACGAAATATGGGGATTTTTGATGGCGTTGATAGAAATATTTGCATGCAAAAATGTGCTGATATGTTCACATTTGACGGAAAATTTATTTTAGAAAAAACACCACCTAATGGTGAAAGCTTTAATGAATTTTATGAGCGGGTTAGTCAATTTTGGTCGGACATTAGTATAGAATTAGAAAATTATGATATTATTGTGATTTCACATAATCAAACATTAAAAGTGTTATATTCTATTATAAACGGCTTGGATATAGAAAGCATATGGAAAAAACTATATTTTAGAAATGGAAGTCTAGTTAACTTAACTTCAAATGCAAGAATTGAATTCTCTGGTGATGAAGAATTAAACGTTCTTGATGTCAGGCACTGCTAATATTTTGTAAAAATTACGACAGAAAAAGAGAAAAATATGAAAACAACATTACTTATTATGGCCGCCGGCATCGGCAGCCGATTTGGAACAGGAATCAAACAATTGGAGCCGGTGGATGCTTCTAATCATATCATTATGGATTACTCAATCCATGATGCGATTGAGGCTGGATTCAACCATGTAGTATTTATTATTCGGAAGGATATCGAAAAAGAATTCAAAGAGGTTATTGGTGATCGCATTGCCTCCATTTGCTCTTCTCATAATGTAACTGTAGATTACGCTTTCCAGGATATCAACGATATTCCGGGAGAACTTCCGGAAGGTCGGACAAAGCCGTGGGGAACTGGTCAGGCAGTGCTGGCGGCAAAGAGTGTAATAGACACTCCGTTTATTGTGATCAATGCAGATGACTATTATGGAAAAGAAGGTTTCAAGGCTGTCCATGATTATTTGATAAACGGCGGCAAGTCCTGCATGGCAGGCTTTGTGCTGAAGAACACGCTGTCAGACAACGGTGGCGTTACTCGCGGCATTTGCAAGATGGATGAGCAGAATAACTTGACTGAGGTTGTTGAGACCAAGAACATCGTAAAGACAGCAAACGGTGCAGAGGCAGATGGTGTGGTCATCGACACGAATTCTCTGGTTTCCATGAATATGTGGGGACTGACACCTGACTTCCTGAAAATGCTGGAGGAAGGCTTCAAGGAGTTCTTTGAGAAGGAAGTACCGGGTAATCCGCTAAAGGCAGAGTATCTGATTCCGACCTTCATCGGTGAACTGCTGAGCGAAGGTAGGATGTCTGTGAAAGTCCTGAAGTCGAACGACACCTGGTATGGCATGACCTACCATGAAGATGTGGCCTCCGTAAAGGACAACTTCAAGAAAATGTTGGAAAAAGGTCTGTACAAGGCTGACTTGTTCTCTGATGTGTGATATACTGGAGCCACGGGAGACCGTGTCCCTTGCTGCTCTGATAATTACACACCTCTACGCGGTGGGCAGCAGATAATATTTTCACTTATGAGCAAGTAGATTGAGTGTAATTTAGTTGTGATGTGAAAGATAGTGATAAATCTTAGCTATGAAAGTATGGCATAGCATTTATGATAAGAATAAGGAGAGATTGTGCAGTGTGTCAAATTGAGAGAGTTAGATACAGTAAATGTCCTCTAGTTGAAGTGGCGTATCAGTTGAATTTTCCGACGATTTTGTCTATTGAAGCTGAAATGCCTGCAAAATTTCAAAACGAAATTAGAAAAACATTTCCGCAATATCAGATTCAAACAGAACAAGAAAATGAAATAACAGTAAACATAACTGGTGAAGAAATAAATCCTATGTTTAGACATCGTCCGGTGAGAAAGCTACACCAGTTTATTTCAGAGGATGGAACGTGGAAAATTACGCTGGCTAAAAATCAGCTGGCGATTTCAACATTAAAATATGAACAGTGGGAAGATATGATGCAACGTTTTGAACAGCCACTAAAAGCGTTTGCAAAAGTATATGATCAAACATATTTTGAACGTGTTGGATTACGGTATGTTGATGCCATAAAACGTTCGGAATTGGGGCTTGAAGGAATAGAATGGAAGGAACTAATTAAGCCGCATTTACTAGGGTGTTTAGCTTTTTCTCAGGAGGAAGTAACAAGAGTTAATTTGAATACGTTAAGAGCGGAAATTGTGATGGATGAAATATCCGTTAGAATATCTTCAGGGTTAGGAATTGTCAATACTGATACTGAAGAACCAGATAATGCATTTATTTTGGACTGTGATTACTATCAGGTTGGAAAAGTTGATATGTGTAAAGTAGATGAAATTGCAGATAAGCTGCATCAGAAATCCACAGTATTTTTTAGAAATTCGATTACCCAAAAACTTCACGAGGCAATGAAACCAGAAGAGCTGAAATGAAAATGGAAAATAAATATTTTATTACAACGGATTCTGTGATTGAGAAAAGAAGCTATTTGAATCAACCGCAGATGATGCCCATACAGGATATATACACAATGGGCATTGATTCAGGAGCAGATATATTTTCAGATATTCCGCTATCCTTGTTTTCTGAATCGACAGGAAGACAAATATCAAGTGTAATGACGAAATTTAAAAAAGAGTATATTCGTTATATTTATCAAAAAGAAATTAATTGTGTTTTACCAAAGTTAAGATATTACGAGGATGAAGAAGGAGCATTAGTGGTTCAGTTGGCTTCTTCATGGAAAAGTGGAAATGCATCCTTGTATTTTGCATTTGAAAAAGATGAGGATGAGAGCAGCTTTGGAATGGTTTGGAATGACGAGTTGAAGAAAAACTTCGAATCCAGAAGTGGAAGTATTGTTTTAAATAGTATTGATGAAATTATTCATGAGGTTTTAGATTTTATTTTTAAAGTGTATTGATTATGGAAGATAAAGAAGAAATTTATCCTCCAAAGATGCTCCGTGGAATATCCTCCAAGAACTTTATTTTGGAAGGTGCATTGACAGAGGAAACATTTAATTTGGACCCGGTAAGGGAAGATGGGTTTTGTGAAATATCAGTTACATGGTATGATAACCAAGACGCTTTTGATGTCATAATGTCACAAAAAAGTGAAAGACGTAACGAGATACAATTTCAGGGTGGAGCAGCAGAGCTTGATCGAATCGAGCTCACTACAAAAATGAAAATGCATTTCTTGGCGGGAAGATTAAACTATGAGAGACGGCCTACGTCTAATAATCAGTATCATGGAAATTTATTGATTAAGGATAATATACCAAAGCAATTAAAAAGGCTTATAAAGTTTGGATTGACAACATTAGCCGCTGATAAAATTTATCCGAATCCTAATGTGTAATAAATTCTATAGGGCTAAGTCTCAAATATTTGTATTGTTCTACTGAATTCTTATAAGAAAAAGAGGTAACAACAATGCCCAGAACCAAAGGAAGCAAGAACCGCCCCAAATTCGATCTCGTGTCCCAGATTGCAGAGAAGCAGTCTGTCATCCGGACTCTTACCGCAGAGGTAGAGGCAATCCAGAAAGATATCGAAGAGAAAAAAGCCACCCTAAAAACCAAGAAATCTGAACTGAAGTCCGCCGAGAAAGAAGTAGCCAAACTCGAAGCAAAGAAAGCCAAAGCGGATCAGAAAGCAGCTGAAGAAGCGAAAAAGTCGGAAGCCGAGGCTGTGGTTAAGAAACTGCTGGCCGGTGGTATGAGTGCTGATGAGATTCTTGAGAAGTTGAAGTGATTCTATTAGCTGTGTGAACTTCAGAAGTTCGCACGGTTATTTTTAGAGGTGGTGGTTAGTCAAAACCAATCGCGCTTCATAAAAATAGCCCCACCGTGGAGTGGGGGCAATCGATCAGTCATTGTCCTCTGCTCGTATTCGGAGCAGCTCGGTTTTCTCGTTTTCCGTTGCCGGCCGCACGGCAGACTTCTCTCCAAACATTACCGCACCGCAGTCCGGGCAGCGGTCAGGAAGTGACTGACTTTCAAAGCAGTAATGGCAGGCATAACCGATTATCTGATCTCAGCTGGCAGAAAAGTATCCCAAAACACAGTCAGCGATTATGTTGAAGCCCTGACAGAGTCTTTTATTTTTTATATACCTTTGCCAGATTTACCGGGACAGCTTGAAAACGTACAACAATCGGGCAATGAGATTGCTGAGAGAGGAATGCCGACATGAATTCTGGGCGAGTTATGAACCTGCGAGTGACAATTCCGGCGGAAAGCCGGAGAATGAATGTTGGGAAAGATGTTATCCGTATTCTTGGAAGTCCGGCCTATATCTGCGTTTTGCAGAGGAAAGATCGGAAGTCTATTGCAATCACGCCGTGTGCTGCGGAGCATCCCATGTCCTTTAAGGTTCCAGACAGGCTGTTGACCGATGGACAGTGCCGAATGATGATTAACGGAATACAGTTCATTCAGGTGTTGCTGGAAGCAAATGGTCTGGCGGCAGGAAAAGACCATCAGTTTAAAGGACGGTATGATGCCGAGAAAAATGCAGTTATCATTTCGCTTGAAAAAGATGAACAAAGTGCCCTCTTGCCTCAAAAGTGTACAACTTGACATCACGTCCATTTGGTCGTATAATACGTCCAAATGGACGTGACGAAGGGAGCCAATATTATGAGTGCCGGAATTTTAGATGGCTTTCAAACGATAATTCCAACAGCGGCAGCCGTCTTATTGAAAAAACGACAAATGTTAAGTCTGACGCAACAAGAGATTGCTGATCGCGCAAAAAGAACCTTGCGTCAATATCAAAGGTTGGAATCTGGGGAAAGAAGTATTTTGACCTGTTCTTTTGGCTTGGCGTGTCGAGTAATTGAAGCTCTTGATATGGATGTTTCTAAATTCTATCATGGTGACTATTACCTTGAAGAAGAAGTGAAGACAATGAGAGGCAAAGGGATTGCCAGCAGAAAAAAGTCATCGATTTAAAGGACGGCATGATGCCAAGAAAGAGCAATATGGACAAATCTATGCCGAAAAGTTTATATCTGCCAGCTTGATATGCAAGGCGTTTTATGGTAAGATGAAAGCATAATAGGGAGATTATGAAGCTCGGAGAGAGGCGGTGAGGCCGATGGAAGATAACAGGATGGTTAGTTTCTCACTGGGAGGAATGGCCTTTGAATACGATGATAATAAAAATCAGATAAATATTAAAAAACACGGAATTTCATTTAAGAGTGCAGCGCGTATCTTCTTTGACTATGACCGAATCGAGTTTTATGATGAGGATCATAGTTATGACGAAGATCGATATAACACCATAGGCGATACTTCTGCTGGACGGATTTCTCAAAAAGCAGAGGGTGCATTGATTGGCAATATAGACCAGTTCATCGGAAAAGTGAATGAAATACTATTTGTTGTATATACTGAACGAGTAAGAATTGAAGAAAGCGGTACAAAAACAGATGTGACAAGATTGATTTCGGCACGAATGGCTACCGAATTTGAAAGGGGGCTTTATTATGGTAAAAACGAGTGAAATGTCTATGGAACTGAAACAGGAACTTGCATTTACAAAAGAAGAACTCGCAGAACTGGAAGCGGCAAAGAAAATGCCAATCACGTTTGATGCGGATTGCCCTGAAACCACACCTGAGCGGGCGGTTAAATTTAGAAGAGTTAATCCGCCGCGTAACAGAATGGATGCCCATGGAGCATAATCACAATCAAGAAAAGAACGTATAGAGCGCAAGTAAGCCCTACAAGGCTCAGATCGGTTCGGAACCGACTGAAACCCTTGTAGGGCTTATTTTTTTGTAAATTTTTTTGTTCCTTGCTTGACAACCGCATATGGGCAACCAGACAAAAGCCTGATTTCATGCGGGTTTACGCGGCTTGACCTTTTCACCTCAACCTGTTTCTGCCTGTCATGGTGCGTTGCGGCCAGCGTGATTTTGGGTGCTAATGGCTTCTGGTTGCGCTCTATACTTAACCCACCACAGCGAAAGCTGATAGAGCAGAAAACAGAATAAGGAGGTACGAAGGCGAGCCTGCGTATAGATTGTTGCTGCAATCTGTATACGGGCTTGCTGTCGTGCAATAAAACAAACTGGGTTCGGAACTTATTTGGTTGACAATAAATAAAGCAGTGGGGAGCATTGAGGGATGAGGAAGAATAAAATCAGAATACTACATGTGGCACAGGCTGCAGGTGGCGTGGATCGCTACATCCGAATGCTTCTCAAGTATTTGGATAAGGAAAAATTTGAGAATATACTGGTTTGCTCACAGGATTTCCGTGAGGAAGATTATAGAGGATTGGTTGATTCTTTTGAACAGATCGAAATGACCAGAGCCATTGGGGCGAGTGACTTAAAGGCAATTAAAGCCGTTAGAAAACTGATAAGGAAATATAACCCTGATATCGTATATGCTCATTCCAGCAAAGCCGGAGCAATTGCTCGTGTCGCAGATATTGGTCTGAAGAATCACTGCGTATATAATCCACATGGGTGGGCGTTTAATATGCGATGCTCGGCAAGAAAAAAGGCAATGTACACGGCTATTGAAAGGGTGGCTGCACCATTCTGTGATAAGATTATCTGCATTTCGGATGCCGAGAAGCGGTCTGCGTTAGATCGGAGAATCTGCAGAGAAGATAAGTTACAGGTCATCTTCAACGGGGTGGATATTGAAGCTTATGAAAATGGAGTACATGGTGCGGTTACGAGAAAAGACTTGAACATACAAGAAGATGCATTCGTCGTTGGAATGGTTGGGCGAATGAGTCCACAGAAAGCACCGGATGTTTTTGTCAAGATGGCAAAGAAGGTGAAGGATGCAGTTCCAAATGCACACTTTATTATTGTTGGAAACGGAAACCAAGAAGGTAAAATCAGAAGATATGCGGAGTGCAATGGCTTCTCGGACAATTTATATATTACAGGCTGGGTTGATAACCCAATGAGCTATGTGGAGCTTTTTGATGTCGCATGCTTACTGAGTCGATGGGAAGGCTTCGGCTTGGCCCTTCCTGAATACATGATGGTGGGCAAGCCGATTGTAGCAAGTAAAGTAGATGCCATTCCCAGCATCATTCGTAACGAAGAAAACGGTTTACTTGTTGAGGTTGATGATGTTGTTGGGGCAAGTAACGCTGTATTGCGAATCTATCAGGAAGATGGATTAGGGGATAGATTGGTAGCACGGGGCATGGAAGATGTACATAACAGATTTGACGCTCGAAGAGTTTCAGAAGAACATGGAAAACTGTTTGAAAATATAGTTGGCTGAAATTGGGGTTGTTATGGAGATTGGTAAAATGAAAAAAACGGCAATTGTGTCATGCTATTTTCAGCATAATTATGGAAGTATGCTTCAAGCATATGCTACACAGATGGTGTTGGACAAACTTGGATATGAAAATGAAACCATCGACATCTCTGGATTTGATGGAGAAATTAAAAAGGCAAAAATACTTTACTTTATTAAAGCGTCTTTGACATCGGATATTCTTATAACAAAGATCGGAAGAGCAAAGGATGCTGTAGTACGTAAATTAAAAAAAAATAACTATACAAGAAATGTTGAAGCGAGAGATGAGGCATTTAGAAGGTTTAAAAAGGAACACTTCGAGATGTCACCTGCTTATAAATCCAAAAAAGAACTTTCTGATAATTGTTCGAGGTATAAGGCTGTTCTAGTTGGAAGTGATCAACTGTGGCTACCTGGCAATATTGCGGCAGATTACTACACATTAAACTTTGTGCCGGATGAAATAAACACTGTCGCTTATGCTACAAGCTTTGGACAATCTTCTTTACCAAAAGACACCACAAAATTAGCCAAAGTGTTCCTTAGCAAAATCAAGCACATTAGTGTAAGAGAAGAGTCGGGAGCGAGAATAGTTAATAATATTACCGGAAGAACAGTGCCGGTAGTATGCGATCCAACACTTTTATTCGATGGTAAGGATTGGATGATTATTCAAGAAGAGGCGCCGATTATTGAAGGTGAATATATTTTTGTCTATTTTCTGGGTAACAATCTCCTTCATAGAGAATTTGTAACTAGACTTAAGAAGGAAACCAACTTGAAAGTTGTATGCTTGCCGCACATAGACGAATACGTGGAAGCAGATGAAGCCTGTTCGGACATAAGATTGTATGATGTCGATCCGGGGCAATTTTTGAATCTAATTAGAAATGCAAAATATGTTTGCACGGATTCATTTCATTGTTCAGCGTTTTCTATACAGTATGAAAAGAACTTTTTTACATTTAGACGATTTTCTAATACGAGTAGGCAGTCGACGAATAGCAGATTGGAGACGCTGTTCAATATGACTGGCATTGAAGATAGATTAATAGTAGGAAATGAGAATATTAAAAAAATTCTAACAATCAAAACGGATTATTCCTTAGTAAGAGAACGGCTAAGAAAGAACATAGAAGAATCGTATAAATACCTGACTGCTGCATTGGAAAATCAAAGGAGTACTGATTTGTGATAAACATAGTTAATAAAGTTGATTGTTGTGGCTGTGAAGCGTGTTACAATGCGTGCCCGAATGAAAGCATAAGAATGAAATCAGATGAAGAAGGTTTTTTGTATCCACAAGTAAATCAGGACACTTGTGTTAACTGTGGGCTTTGCGAGAAAGTATGTCCAATTAGCAATTGTGAGACAAAGAAAAATGAAAATCAGGTTGCGTATCTTCTGCAATATAAGGATGATGAAGTCTGCAAAGAAAGCACTTCTGGTGGAGCATTTACAGGAATTGCATCGTATGTAATTGAAAAGGGGGGAATTGTATTTGGAGTTGAGATGACAGAAGAATATAAAGTTAGACATACTTCAGTTGAAACAATTGAAGAACTAAAAAGATTTAGAAATTCTAAATATGTTCAAAGCCGAGTTGGTTACGCTTTTCAGCAGGTGAGGAACGAACTAAAAAGGGGCAGGATGGTCTGCTTTAGCGGAACTCCATGCCAAATTGAGGGACCGCGGCATTTCCTTGGAAAAGATTATCAGAATCTTATTCTAGTTGATGTGGTTTGTAGGGCAGTTCCATCACCTGGTGTTTGGGAAAAATATATTCAATATCCAGTACATATTGGAGTGCTTAAAAGAAAACAGCACTCAGATTCGGAACATCAAGCAATACCTGCTGGCAACACTCTATAACGCACCTGTGACCGTGGATAGCTATTATTCCGCACAGGTTCGGCATGAATTTGGGTGGAGCGGCAGAGTAGATAAGAACTAGGAGGACAACCCCATGAACATCGTATTCATGAGTATGGACACGCTGCCCTCTACGCTGTGGGCGCGTGATCTGTATGACCAGATGCACATTCGCAGCGATTTCCGCAAGTGGTTCCCGCGTATGTGTCAGTATGGTTTCATCGAGGGCCGCGACTACGAGTATATGCCCCGTGTCCGGCTGCAGGATGAGGGCGGGCGCACGGTCCAGAGGTATGTAAAAGACTACCGCATCACGCAGGACATGGCAAAGAAGCTCTGCAAGCTGCACCACACGGCAGTCGGTGTAGCGTATCGTCCGCAGCCGTTTGACAGGGATGTGCTGCTTGGCCTGCTGCATAAGAAGCCGCCGCGCCGGAGCAGCTACGAAGCGCAGCTGAGCGATTCGGATTCGCTGGTGACGACTACGCAGATCGCCAAAGAGTACGGCTGCGGAGCAAAGGTATTCAATCGGCTGCTGCATCTGCACGGCATCCAGTACCGGGCCAACGGCCAGTGGGTGCTGTATTCGGAACACCACGGTAAGGGCTATACGTCCAGCCTGACGTTCCGGCTCCAGCGCAGCGATGGTTCCGAGGTGGAAAAGCTGCACACGGCATGGACGCAGAAAGGTCGGAAGTTCCTTTATCATACGTTGAAGCGGCGCGGTGTGCTGCCGCTGGCTGAACAGGGAGGTTAAGCCTATGAATTTTACCGATAATCCGTTTGAACGTATGATGCGCCAGCGTCCGGGAACGGACAGCGGCCATCCCTGCAAGCATTGCCGGCACAAATGGGAGTGCGGCTATCTGCTGCACCAGTGCCGTAAGAAGTTTCGCTCGGTGCTGGGCAATACCGCGCCGCCCGTGGCTGGGGCAGTCCGCCCCTGATGAAGCGGCGATAGATGGGAGGTGAGCAACCGTGCAGGAAGAAGTCAACGAGAAAACCATCTCACTGTGCATCAAAGGAGGAAAAATCACTGCACAGATTTTGAAAGCGGCTCTCATAAAGATGCTGGCAGAGATGGATAAGAAAAAGCAGCGGGGGAAAGGAGAAAAAAGCCAATGTAAGAAAACAGGTCGGCAGAGCATCAAGAGCCTGCAAAAGAGCGGCGCGCAAATCACGAACATCGTTGTCACGGACAATAATATCAAGTCTTTCGACCGGGTAGCCCGGAAGTATGGCATTGATTACAGTCTGAAAAAAGTGGAACAGGAGGGGAAAAGTGAATATCTGGTCTTTTTCAAGGCCAAGGACGTGGATGTTATGACTGCCGCCTTTAATGAGTACACCAGTGAAACGCTGAAAAAGCAGAAGCGTGAATCGGTGCGTCAGAAGCTGGAAAAGGTGAAAGAGGAACTTTCCAATCACCGTCAACTCAAGAAAGAAAAGAAGAGGGAGCAGGAACCGATACGATGAAGAATCTGAAAACACCTGCCCAACGTCCGCGCAAAGCACCGTCCAACCAGACGGGAGGGACGGCATGGGGCAAAAAACTGGCTGCAGAGTTCAGCAGGATGGTGCAGTCAGCGGATATGAAAAAGCTGATCCTGCTGAATTTTCCGTACATCATCGCCTTTTATATGATGGAGAAAGCTGCATGGCTCTACCGTCATTGCAATGGTGATTCCGTGGTGGACAGGCTGATGGTTCTTTTTATGAACTTTGGTCTGGCCTACAAAAGTGTCTTGCCCAGTTTTCACCCGTTCGACCTGATGGTGGGGCTGGTCGGTGTAGCTGCACTGAAAGCAGTGATCTACTTCAAAGGGAAGAACGCGAAGAAGTATCGGCAAGGCGAGGAATATGGCTCTGCCCGGTGGGGAAATCAGAAGGACATCGAGCCTTTTATTGACCCGGTATTCGAGAACAACGTCATCCTCACACAGACCGAACGGCTGATGATGAGTGGTAGACCAAAGCATCCGAAGTATGCTCGGAACAAAAACGTCATTGTGATCGGCGGCAGCGGCAGCGGTAAGACCCGATTTTACGTCAAGCCCAACTTGATGCAGACGCCCCAAAAGGTCAGCTATGTCGTAACGGACCCCAAGGGTACGATCATTATCGAGTGTGGAAAGATGCTCTCGGATGCCGGGTATAAGATCAAAGTCCTGAACACCATCAATTTCAAAAAATCCATGCGATACAATCCGTTCCATTACATCCGCAGCGAAAAGGATATTCTGAAACTGGTCAATACAATTATCGCCAACACAAAGGGGGATGGCGAGAAGTCTGGCGAAGATTTCTGGGTCAAAGCAGAACGGCTGCTCTACTGTGCATTGATTGGCTACATCTGGTATGAAGCCCCGGAGGAGGAGCAGAACTTCTCCACGCTGCTGGAGTTCATCAACGCAAGCGAAGCCCGCGAGGATGACGAAGAGTTTAAGAATCCTGTGGATGAGCTTTTTGAGGAACTGGAACAGAAGAAACCGGAGCACTTTGCAGTCCGTCAGTACAAGAAATACAAACTGGCGGCAGGTGTTGTATGCTCTAAAAGACTTCTTAATCAAGCGGTTGGGAAGTCTCTTAGAA